>TARA_R110001599_G_scaffold101007_2_pt1 | contig 21052 bp, 21 predicted proteins | sample TARA_R110001599 | Tara Oceans TARA_R110001599 (sample SAMEA4398360) | marine metagenome | biome: Polar Biome; feature: [MES] marine water layer (ENVO:01000295) within the mesopelagic zone...; material: water (ENVO:00002006), including particulate matter (ENVO:01000060) such...
ATCGATGTACTTGTGGTTCAGCTTTGCGATGTTCTTGCTTGGCGGCTCGTTCGCCATGATCATTCGCGCTGAATTGTTCCAGCCTGGCTTGCAGATTGTGCAGCCAGAATTCTTTAACCAGATGACGACCATGCACGGTCTCGTCATGGTCTTCGGCGCCATCATGCCAGCCTTCGTTGGTTTGGCTAACTGGATGATTCCGCTGATGATTGGCGCGCCAGATATGGCTCTGCCGCGGATGAATAACTGGAGCTTCTGGATACTGCCACCAACATTCTTGCTGTTGGCATCTACCCTATTTATGGATGGCGGCGGTCCAAACTTCGGCTGGACGTTCTACGCGCCACTGTCGACGACCTATGCTCCACCAAGCGTGACCTTCTTTATATTTGCGGTTCACGCCATGGGTATTTCGTCGATCATGGGTTCCATTAACATCATTGCTACCATCGTGAACATGCGCGCGCCCGGCATGACTTACATGAAAATGCCAATGTTTGTATGGACGTGGTTGATTACTGCTTTCTTGTTAGTTGCGGTTATGCCGGTTCTGGCTGGTGCAGTTACCATGATGTTGATGGATATTCACTTTGGCACTAGCTTCTTCTCTGCCGCTGGTGGCGGTGACCCAGTATTGTTCCAGCACGTGTTCTGGTTCTTTGGTCACCCTGAAGTTTACATCATCATCCTGCCTGCATTTGGCGTGGTATCTGAAGTTATTCCGACCTTCTCGCGCAAGCCACTGTTCGGTTATGACTCTATGGTTTACGCAACAGCGTCAATCGCCTTCCTCTCGTTTATCGTATGGGCTCACCATATGTACACGGTCGGTATGCCGATTGCTGGCGAACTGTTCTTTATGTACGCCACGATGCTGATCGCAGTACCTACTGCCGCAAAAGTATTTAACTGGGTTACTACCATGTTTAAGGGTTCTATTACCCTTGAAACGCCTATGTTGTTTGCGATTGCTAAGGTCTTCCTGTTCACCGTTGGTGGTTTCTCTGGTCTGATGCTGGCGATTGCGCCTGCTGACTTCCAGTATCACGACAGCTACTTTGTTGTTGCCCACTTCCACTACACCATGGTTGCTGGTGCGATCTTCGCACTGTCTTCTGCTGTGTACTATTGGCTGCCTAAGTGGACCGGCAAGATGTACAACGAGACTATGGGTAAGACCCATTTCTGGATCTCGTTCATCGGCTTTAACCTGACCTTCTTCCCACAACACTTTGTGGGTCTGGCCGGTATGCCGCGTCGTATCCCTGATTACAATCTGATGTTTGCTGACTTTAATATGATGTCTTCCATCGGTGCGTTTATCTACGGTTCAAGCCAGTTGTTGTTCTTGTTCAATATTGTTAGAACAATTACTCACGGCAAGCCAGTTACTGACGCTAAAGTTTGGGAAGGTGGTACAACCCTGGAATGGACAGTGCCTTCGCCTGCGCCATACCATACCTTCACTACTCCGCCAGAAGTGAAATAAAGAGGCTCGTGTAACATGGCGCAAGTGACTGACAGAAACATCGCTATACTCAGTATTAAGTTACTGGGTTTGGTCGTGGTCATGTTTGCCTTTGCCATGTGGGTGATGCCCCCACTTTACAATGCACTTTGTGAGGTGCTGGGCATCAACGGTAAAACCGGCCGGCAATACACGGTTGTTGATAGTCAGGTAGATACAAGTCGTACCGTAAAGGTGCAGTTTGTCGCGCAAAATAATGAAGCAATGCCTTGGGAGTTTTCGCCAAACACCAGTCAAGTTGAGGTTCACCCAGGTGAATCTGCAAATGTAACGTATTATGCAAAGAACACGCAGGATCGTTATATGGTGTCACAGGCAATTCCCAGCCTTGTTCCGTCCCGCGCCGCTGAATATTTTCATAAAACCGAGTGCTTTTGTTTTAACCAGCAGCCGCTGGCAGCAGGAGCAAACGCCGACTTGGCGTTACAGTTTATTGTTGATCGCGATTTACCAAAAGATATCCACGTGATTACCTTGTCCTACACGATTTTTGATGTAACCGAGATGGCTGCGAAACAGGACTCTGTTGCGGCGTCTAAATAAGTAAGAGAGTTTTTCTCTAACGAGAAAGTGGAGACTTAACAATGGCAGGTCAAAGCAAAACCGGGTACGAAACTTATTACGTACCGGACAGTAGTAAGCTTGCTGTAAGTGCGACGATAGGTATGATCACCACGGTTTATGGTGCATCTAGCTTTATCAACGACAACAGCTACCGCCCTGGCGAAGAAACAAATTCCGGCTTTATCTTAGTTGCCGGCTTAGTATGGCTCGCCGCGACGTTGTTCCAATGGTTTAGTATTACCATTAAGGAAAACCGCGCAGGCATGAACAGTGCTCAGCTCAAGCATTCTTATGTGCTGGGTATGCAGTGGTTTATCTTCTCAGAAGTAATGTTTTTTGGTGCGTTTTTTGGCGCCCTGTTCTACATCCGTAACTTAGCTGGGCCCTGGTTGGCTGGTGAAGGCGAAGCGGGAGCGATGAATGGTTTGTTGTGGCCCGGCTTTGAGTACAACTGGCCGTTGCTGACTACACCACAAGATGCGATTGGCGGTGTTCAGGCCCAAGCGGCTGCAGGTCATTTGGCGAACAACGGTGAATTTACTGGTGCTGAAAAGCACTTGTCCTTCCCCGGTTTTGCCAATATAGCGCACTGGTTGCCGCTTTATAACACCATCATTCTGCTGGCATCGAGCTTTACTTGTCACATTGCCCACGTGGCGATGAAACAGAATGACCGCAAGAAGTTCAATTTGTGGTTGTTCATCACCGTTGCTATGGGTATGACTTTCTTGTACTTGCAGTACATGGAATACCACGAAGCGCTGTTTGAATATGGTATTCACCTCAATAGCGGTGTTTACGGTACCACCTTCTTCATGTTGACCGGTTTCCATGGTTTCCACGTGGCGATGGGTACCTTCATGCTGTTGGTGCAGTGGTTGCGTTCAACCAGCAAAGGCCACTTTAGTGCAAGCGACCAATTTGGCTTTGAAGCTTCGTCTTGGTACTGGCACTTTGTTGACGTGGTTTGGGTCTTCTTGTTTATCTTCGTTTACATTATCTAAGCATTTACTGCTGACGAGACGGTAACGCTGGCCGTTAAGGTTTATTTGCAATGCAAATAGGCCTTAACGGCCAAGTCGTATATGGGGTTTTAGGGAGCCTGCTGAATGATTGGCGCTTCTTGCATATGACGTCGGTCCCAGGGCGCTTTCGAGCCCAGTTTGCCAGTGTAAAACCCATACGTAATAAACGACATTAGCAGTACCGCAAGTAGTAGGCGCACACTCAGTGATTGCCACGTGCGCATGGTTTTACCTTTATCTTGAATGAGAAAAAACAAACCGCTGAACAGGCTAATCACTAGCCCGATGAAAAGTACAACTATGACAATTTTTAACCACATACTGGCGAGTCTCCTCTATAGTTCGCCGCAGTATACACAATAGGATTTGAAAAATGCGGCCTTCGCCCAGCAGATTCCAATGGCAGTTTGACTGGAAATCCGTGCTCGCGATTGTGCTGATTTTACCGATTCTACTGAGTTTGGGCTTTTGGCAACTGGGCCGGGCCGACGAGAAGGCCGCATTATTGGCTGATTTTGAGCAGCGCCGCAATCTCCGGCCAGTCGAAATAATTGGCGTTACTGAATACCAGAATTACTTGCCGGTAACGGCTATAGGGGAGTTTGACCCTCAGCGTTATTGGCTGCTCGATAACCGAATTTCTCATGGTCGATTCGGTTATGAGATAATGGCGATTTTTACGCTCGTGGATGGCCGCGAGTTATTGGTCAATCGCGGTTGGCTTGCTGGCGATCCGTCGCGGCAAACCCTACCAACAGTCGCGATACCCCGTGGTCGGCTGCAAATATATGGTGAGCTGTACCGCAATACGGAAAAGGCCTTTAGTTTAGGCGGCGAACTTGTCGCGGATTCATGGCCTCGTCGCCAGCAGTGGCTAGATCTAGACGATTTAGGTGATGAGTTTCCAGCGCTATTGCCAACTACTTTACGGCTGGTGAACGGTAGCGACGGAGCCCTAGAAGTTGAGCGCATGGTCGTTAATGTAACACCGGCTAAACATACCGGATACGCAGTGCAATGGTTTGCGATGGCGATTGCGCTGGGACTAATATTTATTTTCCGCAACAGTAATTTAGGCGAACTGCTGAAGCGACGTAAAAGCAACGAGAGCGAAAATCAATGACCTTACCGAGCGAAACCAAGCGCAGTAAAAAACTGCTTACGATTATTTTAACTATTCCGATTGCGGTAATCCTGCTCTCCAGCGCGGTATTTTATCTCGCTAAGCAAGATATTATTTCCTTCACAACGGTTAACCGCGGTGTGCTTATTAATCCGCCTATGCAGCTCGGTGATCTACACCCGGCGCTTCGCGATGGTAGTGAGTTTCTGTTTAACCGCGCCGAGTCTCGCTGGGTATTTATGGTTGTTGGTGGCCGTGATTGCCGGGGAGCCTGCGAGCGCATGCTCTACCTCACTCGCCAGACTCATACCGCGATGGGTAAAAAAGTGGATCGCGTTGAGCGTATTTATCTTGCAACCGATGGCCCATTATCGCCGCAATTACGTGATTTCCTAGAAGCTGAGCACAGTGATATGACTGTGCTACAGGTTGATGGCTCCGTATTCTTACGCAACTTGAAGAATCTTGATATTAACCCATTTGATTCAAGTACTTTTTACATAGTGGACCCTATGGGCTGGGTGATGATGTATTATCGCGCAGCAGATATGGAGCAGCTTACCCTGACTAGTTTGGGTAAGGATGTGCTTAAAGATATGGGGCGCCTGATCAAATAGTTGGCGCAAAACTGCTAGCAAAAGAATACACGGTAGAGAACGATGGCTATATTTAACACCGCAGCGCAGCGCAAAGCAGGATTCCGTCTAGCGCTCTTCTCCTGCTTTGTCGCCGTAATTGTCTTGGCGATGGGCGTATTCACGCGCTTGGCCGATGCAGGCTTAGGTTGCCCCGATTGGCCAACCTGCTACGGCCATGTGCTGTGGCCAACTGCTGACCATGAAGTCGCGCGTGCCAATGAAGCCTTCCCAGATATGCCGGTGGAGCACGATAAGACTTGGCCGGAAATGATTCACCGCTATTTGGCATCGAGCCTTGGGCTGTTAACGATTGGTCTAGTCGTTTTTTCTTTGCGTCAGCGCAAGCCAGAACAGCCACTAAAACTGCCCTTGTTTATATTGGCGTTTATCATATTACAGGGCATGTTTGGTATGTGGACGGTCACCTTAAAGTTGTGGCCGCAAGTTGTTACCTCCCACCTTCTCGGCGGCTTCACTACCTTGAGTTTGTTGTGGCTGTTGACCCTGCGTTTGAATAATCAGCACTGGCAAATACCGGCGATAAGTGAAGCTAAGTTACAGGCTCTAAAACCCTTAGTTTTGATGGGTTTAGTTGTTGTCGTTTGTCAGATTGCCCTTGGTGGTTGGACTACCGCAAATTATGCGGACATCGCCTGCCCGGATTTCCCGCAGTGCCAAGGTTCATGGTTGCCACCAATGAATTTTCGTGAGGGCTTTAACATAGCGCAGCATATTGGACCGAACTATTTGGGTGGCACCATGGATAACGCGGCACGGGTGGCGATCCATTTTAGCCACCGAGTCGGCGCTATGGTGACAGCCGCGTATTTAATCTTTCTGTTTATCAAATTACGTGGGCTTGGTATTGCACAGGCTCGCATGGCGGCTACGGGCATGTTAATGATCTTGATTGTGCAAATTGCGTTGGGCATTAGCAATATTGAATTTAGCTTCCCGATAGGCGTGGCGGTTGCACACAATTTAGTCGGTGCAATTTTATTGCTTAGCCAAGTGACCATCAGTTACTTGGTATTTACAGCGGTGGTTAACCGTGGGGGAGTTCGAGTATGACACAGCCACAATTGGCAGCGACCTGGCGGGATTATTACGAACTCTGTAAACCCAATGTTGTTTTGTTAATGTTGCTCACTTCGGTGATCGGTATGTTTATGTCGGTGCCCGGTATGGTACCTTGGAATGCGCTAATATTTGGCAACCTCGGTATCGCCCTCTGCGCCGCGGCGGCAGCAGCTATTAACCACCTTGTCGACAGTCGGATCGACTTGGTTATGGCCCGCACGCACAATCGTCCTATTGCTCAAGGCCGTGTGACAAACCGTAATGCTGGAATATTTGCAGCGGTAATTGGTATTGCGGGCATGGCCATTTTGTTGATTATGGTCAATGCCCTTACCGCGTGGTTGACCCTTGCCTCCTTGCTTGGTTACGCGGTGGTTTATACCTTGTATTTGAAGCGGGCCACACCACAAAATATCGTGATTGGTGGTATTGCGGGTGCAGCCCCGCCGCTGCTTGGCTGGACCGCTGTCACCAATGAAGTGCATGGTCACGCATTGCTACTGGTATTAATAATCTTTATTTGGACGCCGCCACATTTTTGGGCTTTGGCCATCCATCGTCGCGACGATTACGCCAAGGTGGATATTCCCATGCTGCCGGTTACCCACGGTATTGCCTATACCAAATTACACACCCTGCTCTACACCATTTTATTGTTCGTGGTGACATTGCTGCCCTTTGCAACAGGTATGAGTGGATCCTTGTATTTGCTCGGCGCCGTTTGTTTAGGCGTGGGCTTTCTCTATTGGTCGATTGTGTTGTTGCGGGGTAAAAATCCGAAGGCGCCGATGGCGACCTTCAAATATTCGATTATTTACCTCATGGCGTTGTTTATGATCATGCTTTTGGATCATTACTTGCTACCGGCAATGAGTATTTTTGAGGTTGAAATGCGATGACAGACGACACAACATCCACTGGTAATGGTGCTGCAGAACGTCAACGCGGAATCCGGATGACGGTTCTCGCGATAGTCGCGATGGGTATTGTGCTGGTGGCAGGATTTTTTTACGCCGCGACCCGCGCGCGAATGATGACGGCGGAGGAGCTTAAATCTCAGGGTGCATATCTCTACGAGAATCCGCGAACATTGCCAAATTTCAGTTTGCTCGATGACCGTGGCGAAGCGCTCACGCCAACGTCGATGGAAGGCAAGTGGAACCTAATATTCTTCGGTTTCACTTACTGCCCGGATGTTTGCCCAACTACCCTCGCCCAGTTAAAGGCTTTTTATCAAGAATTGGAGCCAGCGGTACAGGCAGATACGCAAATCTGGCTAGCGAGTGTGGATCCCGCACGGGATACGCCAGAGCAGCTACACAGCTATTTAGACTTCTTCCATCCAGCGTTTCGCGGAATTACCGGCGATTTTCTTGAGGTCCACCGCTTTGCGACGTCATTGAATATTCCGTTTACCAAAGTCCCTGGTGGTGGCAGTAATTATCAGGTGGAGCACAGCGCAAATATTGCATTGGTGAATCCAAAAGGTCACTCGGTGGGATTCTTTAAAGCACCTCTGGAAATCAGTAAACTAAAGCGCGCATTCCTGTCTATTCGCGAATACAACTAGGCCGCGTGGAGCGCAATATGGCTCCGGTTTAATTGCTGCGCCGATACCCCGGCGCGAATTGCCCCAGCACAAATAAGCACCCCGCGGTCAAGACAATACTTGGCCCGGCTGGGGTGTCCCAGTACCACGCTCCTGCTAAACCACCGCACACCGCAATTGCGCCAACAAGTGTTGCTAGTAGCGCAGCTTGTTCTGGGCTGCGCGCAACTCTGGCCGCCGCTGAGGCGGGGATAATGAGCATTGCAGTAATTAATAAAACGCCGACGATTTTCATTGCTACAGCAACGGTGGCAGCAACCATCAGCATCAATAGCAGCCGCAGCCGCTTAACCGCAAGTCCTTCAATCTCTGCCAGCTCCGCGTGTGCACTGATCGCGACAAGCGCAGGCCAGTAACGCCAGAGTAGTGCCAGAACGAGCGCACATATAATCGCTAAGTTGACTAAGTCTTCCGCCAAAATAGCGAGTAAATCGCCGAATAAGAAGGCGTTTAAATCCACGCTTTGGTTGTCGATAAATGACAGGCAAACCAAGCCTAAGGCCAGGCTGCTGTGGGAGAGAATGCCTAGTAGGCTATCCAAGGCGATATTCCGCCACCACTGCAAGGCGAATAATACGGTGGCGATAAATAGGCAGGTAAACAGAACGCTGTACTGTAGGTTGGCCTGCAGTGCCAGGCCAAGGGCGAGGCCGAGTAGCGCGGAGTGTGCCAATGTATCACCGTAGTAAGCCATACGTTGCCAGGTGACAAGTGCGCCCAAGGGGCCACAGACGGCGGCCACTAACAAGCCCGCCAGTAGCGCGAAGAGAAGAATATCAATCATGGTCATGGTGCTCGCAAACGACATCACCGTGAATATCGTGTTGGTGGTCGTGATCGTGTTGGTACAGCGCAACGGCTTCGGCGTGGCGGCGACCAAATAGCGCCAGATATTCAGGGTCATTGCTGACTTGTGCGGGGTGGCCGTGACAGCAAATATGTTGATTCAGACAAATCACCGTATCGGTCTGTGCCATGACCCAATGTAAGTCGTGAGAGACCATCAGTACTGCGCAGCCCAATTCGTCGCGCAGAGCGCTGATGAGTTCGTACAGCTCAGTCTGGCCGCTAATGTCCACGCCCTGGGCAGGCTCGTCGAGCACGAGTAAGTCGGGGCTGCTGAGCAGGGCCCTGCTGAGTAATACTCGCTGAGTTTCGCCGCCTGAAATGTCGTGTAGGGGCCGCTCACGTAAGTGGCTTATACCGGTGCGCGCTAATGCGGCGTCGATTTGCTGGCGATTGGATCTCGCCATGGCTAAAAATCGCGACACACTTAATGGCATAAGTGGATTAAGGATTAACTGTTGGGGCATATAGCCGATCCGTAAGCCCGGCCGCCGATAAACCTCACCGCTGTCTGCTTTGCTGAGGCCCAGTGCGACTTTGATCAAGGTGCTCTTACCCGCGCCGTTGGGACCAATAATGGTCATGATTTGCTTGGCAGTAAGATTTAGGCTGATATTACTCAACAAGTTTTGTTGTTGGTGTTTTAACGATACATTATGCAGGCTAAGCAGGGCTGACTCAGGCATGGTGGCGGGCCTCGACACAATGTGCGCAACTGCCAACAACTTCGAGGCTTGCGGTGTCTACCACGAAGCTTTGTTGACCGGCGGCGGCCGAAATTGCGGGATAAATTAATTGTGTATCCAGTTCAATCGCAACTTGGCAGTGGCGACAAATGAGGAAGTGGCCTTGATGGGAGTGGCCGGGCTCATTGCAGCCAACAAAGGCATTGAGAGAAGAGATGCGATGGATCAGGCCATTATCCAGTAAAAAATCCAGTGCCCGGTATACCGTTGGCGGTGCTGGTCGGCGGAGGGCTTCTTTTGCCAGTTCCTCAAGGATGGCGTAGGCGCCAACCGGTTTATGGCTCGCCCATATGGTGACCAATACCTGTTCTCTGATTTTAGTGAATTTAAGTTGGCGTTGCTGACAGAGTTCTCGGGCGCTGTGCAAAGCTTCATCAATACAGTGTTGGTGATCGTGTTGCGTGTTAATGTTGTGCATTACTTTGGGGCGCCCAAGGATTTTGACAAGAATATAATGTTATAATATTGCATTAGCGTGGAAGTACACAATGGGGAAATTTGTTTGAAAGCAATAGTGTCGGGATTAGTGCTCGTATGGATGTTCGGAAATATGGCTTGGGCTGCCGACAAACCGGTGATTTTAACGAGTATTACACCGCTGCAATTACTTGTGCGTGATATCGCTGGTGACGCTGTCACCGTCGATGTATTGGCGCCGGCAAACGTTTCCCCGCACGATTTTCAGCTCCGCCCCTCAGATATGCAGCGCTTGCGCAGTGCCGATGTGGTGTTGTGGGTTGGTCCCGCGATGGAGTCTTATTTGCAAAAGGCGGTTGCTGAGCAAAGCAACGCCGTCGCACTTTACCCCGCGCTCAGTCTTGGCGAAGACCCCCATGTTTGGATGGACGCTGAGCAGGTGCAGCATATGGCGCGGCGTATCGCCCGCATTCTGTCGGATCGTATGCCGACTCGAGGTGCGTATTTTCATGCCAATGCAGCGCGTTTTAGTACCGAGTTCCGTCAGTATGACAAGCAGTTGCAAATCGATATTTCCCGTTTAAGTGGGCGTCCATATTTGTTACTGCACGATGGTTTTAGCCGGTTTGAGCGACACTATAAGCTCGCTGAGGCTGAAGTCGTTATGCCAACGTCGGATCGCCTGCCTGGGGCGCGGCATATTGTTGAGTTGCGGGCGCGTTTGCAACAAGGTGAGTTTGGCTGTGTTTTTCGTGAGCCTCAGTACCCTGCGGCCATGTTAAATGCCTTGACCTCTGGATTGGATATACCAATCATCGAAATCGATCCACTCGGTGTCGAAATAACAAATACGGATGGGTTTCTTGGTTTGTATCGCCAGCTTGGTCGAGCGTTTATCAGTTGCTTCGCAGTATAGGACGTAAGCGCAAGACTTAACTATTGGCTAATAGGCTAGTTCATAGCCAGAGTTGCTTGCGCGTTGGTCTTAATTTTTCGCGATGCTAGGCACCGTATAGCGAGTTTGCATATCCAGCTCCACATTCAGTGTGGCTGAAACAACATCTAGCGTTTTTTCCAAAAAGCGATCAGCAGAAGCCTGCGACGCGTATTCAATCTTAGGTTCTGCTATTTGTGTAGCAGTGCTTAGATTGTAAGCCAATACCAGCGACTGATTCGCACCTACTTCCGGTTCGGCAGCAGTCGCCATCGTACTGGCAACCAATATTAAGATTGCGCTGGTAAGTTTTTTCATTTTCCTCTCTCCTCTAATCAACCGAGGTCTCTTTTGCTCGGCTCAAGGTAAAAGGTTACCTTGTGTTACGTAAGGTAACACAGCTAAGCGAGATGTCTTCTTAAATATCGTTAACAATTGGGTAATGTGGCGGTCACATTGTTGGTTTTGTGTGAATTACGGTAACACTTTGGCTTTGCTGCGAGTGGGAATATTTTGCTGCGGAGGCTCGTGCTACACTCTCCGCTTCCAATGGCGACGTCTTAACTCTCTACTATGACTGTAAAAAAACCTCTGATTTTGGTTGATGGTTCCTCCTACCTGTATCGTGCTTTTCACGCGCTACCGCCGCTAAATACCTCGAAAGGGCAGCCAACTGGCGCAATCAAGGGCGTTATAAATATGCTGCGGCGCTTATACAAAGATTATCCAGACTGTCCAATTGCGGTGGTCTTTGATGCCAAAGGCAAAACCTTTCGCGATGATATGTACGACCAATACAAAGCTCAGCGGCCGCCGATGCCAGACGATTTGCGCAGCCAAGTCGAGCCGATCAATGCCATTATCGATGCCATGGGATTGCCGCGCTTGGTGATCGACGGTGTTGAGGCCGACGATGTGATTGGTACCCTCGCCGCACAGGCGGGCAAAGAGCGGCCGGTGCTGGTATCAACTGGCGACAAGGACATGGCTCAGTTGGTGAACGAGCATGTCACCTTGGTGAATACCATGACTGATACGGTTATGGACGTGGCTGGGGTTAAAGATAAGTTCGGTATTCCGCCCGAGTTAATTATCGATTTTCTCGCGCTTATGGGTGACAAGGTCGACAATATTCCAGGGGTTGCTGGCGTGGGTGAAAAAACCGCGCTGGCACTTATTCAGGCGCTGGGCGGCGTTAGCAGCATTTACGAAAATATCGACAAAGTCGCCGATTTGCCGATTCGCGGCGCCAAAGGTGTGGCGAAGAAGTTGGTCGACAGCCATGACAATGCCCTACTCTCTTACACGCTCGCAACGATAAAGTGCGATGTGCCCCTCGATGTGGGGGTGGGAGATCTTTTGCCGACGGCCCCAGACACCGAGCGTTTGTTGGCCTTGTTTAAAGAGTTTGAATTCAAAACCTGGGTTGATGAGTTGAGCCGTGAAGAGCGTAGCGCCGCGATTAGCGCAGAGTCAGGGGGTGGCGAGGTCGTATCTGCGCCCTCAGGCTTGGCGAGTACTGGTGCGCTAGCAGATGAGTTGGCTATTTCTGTCGAGCCCGCGCCGCAACTAGATGCCGCTAAATACCATATTATTCTGACGCAAGCCGATTTTGAATTGTGGCTGACTAAGCTGGCCGCCGCATCGATCTTCGCGTTTGATACCGAAACAACCAGCTTGAATTATATGCAGGCCAGGGTGGTCGGCGTCTCGTTTGCGGTAGCCGCTGGGGAGGCCGCCTATTTGCCTTTCGGCCACGATTACCTCGATGTGCCGGATCAGCTGGATGAGGCCTCTGTATTGGCCCAGCTTAAGCCGCTACTGGAAGACCCTGAGCGCTTCAAGGTGGGTCAAAACCTTAAATACGATGCCAATGTACTGCTTAACCACGGCATTACCCTGCGCGGTATTCACGACGACACCATGCTGGCCTCCTATGTTTTGGATTCCACCGGTAGCCGCCATGATATGGATACCTTGGCGCTGAAATACCTGGATCACACCACCATCCATTTTGAAGATATTGCGGGCAAAGGCGCCAAGCAAATCACTTTTAACCAAATCGCCTTAGAGCAAGCTGGCCCCTATGCGGCTGAAGACGCCGATATTACCCTGCGCCTCTACCAGGCGTTGCTACCCAAGCTGCAGGCGAGCGATGGCTTGTTGGCGGTATATCGAAATATTGAGCTGCCCCTAGTGTCGGTGTTGTCTCGAATCGAGCGCAATGGCGCATACGTGGATCGCGAGTTGCTTGGCAAGCAAAGCCACGAGTTGGGCATGAAAATGCAGGCCCTTGAGAAACAGGCCTATGAGCTAGCTGGTGGCGAGTTTAATTTAGCCTCACCCAAGCAGTTGGGTGAAATTTTGTTTGAGCGCTTGCAAATTCCAGTCACAAAAAAGACGCCGAAAGGTGCGCCGTCAACCGCTGAAGAGGTACTGGTGGAATTGGCTCACGACTACCCTCTGCCCAAGGTGATCCTTGAGCACCGGGGCATGGCCAAGCTTAAATCAACCTATACCGATAAACTTCCGCTACAGATTGATCCCAAAACCGGTCGTATTCACACCTCCTACCATCAAGCGGTGGCGGCGACCGGGCGTCTGTCATCTTCCGATCCAAATTTGCAAAATATTCCGATTCGCAGTGCTGAGGGGCGGCGTATTCGTCAGGCCTTTATCGCGCCGCCGGGATACGTGATATTAGCAGCGGATTACTCCCAGATAGAATTGCGCATAATGGCGCATTTGTCCGGCGATCGCGGCTTGATCGACGCATTTACCCGCGGCGAGGATATTCACCGCGCGACTGCGGCCGAAGTATTTGGCGTCGCGCCAGGCGATGTTAGTGATGAGCAGCGCCGTAATGCTAAGGCGATTAACTTTGGATTGATCTACGGTATGTCAGCATTTGGCTTGGCGAGGCAGCTGCATTTGGGTCGTAAAGAGGCTCAGCAATACATCGATCTGTACTTTGAACGCTACCCTGGGGTATTGCGTTATATGGATGAAACAAGGGTGCTTGCGTCGGAGAAAGGCTATGTTGAAACCTTGTTTGGTCGTCGTCTGCATCTGCCAGAGATCAATGCTCGCAATGGTATGCGGCGCCAAGCGGCGGAGCGTACCGCGATCAATGCGCCCATGCAGGGCACCGCCGCAGATATTATCAAGCGAGCGATGATTTCGGTTGATCAATATTTAAGCAGCAGTGCCGTGGACGCCAAAATGATCATGCAGGTTCACGATGAGTTGGTTTTGGAGGTTGCTCCGGCCGATTTGGCCGTTGTGCAGGCCGAAGTCATACGACTGATGATGGCTGCAGCCGATTTGGCAGTGCCTTTAGAGGTGGGTGTCGGTGTTGGCGCAAACTGGGATGAGGCGCATTAATCGGGGGGTGATACGCGGAAAGGCAAATATGAGCTGGCTAAAATTTGCGCAATTAGAATTCCACGTCTAAAGTCATATAGCCGCTATCTTGATGTGCTTGAGGATGGCGCCCGCGTTGGAGACTTGTCTCCCCCCTGACTCCATTTGGAGTAGGATTGCCCGGCGAGCTGAGCTTGCCGGGCTTTTTTCGTCCATGTTTAGCCTATTTACCAGATAAAACGGCCTTTAAGCGGGATTTTCGGGCTCGCTGCTAATCTCATCACCATTGTCGTCAATATAAACCATATCGACCATATTGTTGCTGTCCAACCACTCGTCCAATTTACTCCGCAGCTCTGGCAGGCCATCACCATTTGGGGCGGAGAAAAGCTGGACACTAATTAAATCGCCAAATTCGGCGAGGCTTTTACGTACGGCGAGCAGTGTTGCCGTGGCGGGGCCGCGTTTTAGCTTGTCTGATTTTGTTAGCAAAATATGCATGGGCATCGTACTTTTGGTCGCCCACCGCACCATTTGTTGGTCAAACTCGGTCAGCGGATGGCGGATATCCATCATCAACACCATTCCACGCAGTGATTGGCGCTTTTGCAGATAGGCCTCTAAATTCCGCTGCCATTCGTTTTTTACGGCCAACGGCACTTTGGCAAACCCATAGCCGGGCAGATCGACTAAGCGCTGGCGACCGCTGTCATCTAAAACAAAGAAGTTAAGCAGCTGGGTGCGGCCTGGGGTTTTACTGGTTTTTGCCAGTTTTTTGTTCTCAGTTAAGCGATTGATTGCGCTAGATTTTCCCGCATTTGAGCGGCCTGCAAACGCCACTTCGGCACCACTGTCGTCGGGGCAGTGGGTGAGATTGGGCGAGCTTTTTAAATAGCTGGCGCGGCGATAGTTCAGTGCTGGGCTTGATGACATAGAGAGTCCGAGGGGAATTTGCTTAAGCAGCGGCATTTTACGGCAATTATTGGCCCCGGCGCCATGTAGTTGTGTATAATGCCGCAGTTTTTATATTGACTCGTCCTGCGCGTTTAAACGAAATATTGAGAGGTAGATCATGAATAAATGGCTCGTAGCTATACTGTTTTCAGTGTCTGGTGCCTCTGCTTTTGCTACTGAGCAGGCGGTGCTAGATCAATATCAAAAATCTTGCTTTGCCTGCCATGCTTTTGGTGCCAATGGTGCGCCAAAATCCCATGCCGTAGCTGATTGGGCGTCACGTCTAGAAGAAAAAGGCATGGATACCCTCGTTAAGCATGCAGACGAAGGTTTTAATGCCATGCCGCCTAAGGGCTTGTGTTTTGATTGCAGCGCCGACGACTTAAAAGCCTTAATCGAATTTATGGCAGCACCAAAGTCTTAAACTGAGTGCGTTGGTTTACATTTGCACAGAGTTATCTGCTTAAAGAGTACTAAACAATGAAGAAAACCATATTAGTGATGTTCGCCTCCTTGATGTTTGCCGGAACAGCGGTGGCTCTTGAGGGTAATCCCCGCGCGGGCAAGATGAAGGCGGCGGCATGTGCTGCCTGTCACGGTGCCGACGGCAATAGCGCGGCACCTAGCTTCCCGAAACTGGCTGGTCAGGGCGAACGCTATTTGGTTAAGCAGATCACCGATATTAAAACCGGTGCTCGTCCAGTACCCATGATGGCGGGACAGACGGAAAATTTGTCTGAGCAGGATATCGCTGATATTGCGGCCTACTATGCAAGCAAGGCGATCAGCACCGGCCAGGCTGATCCTGCCATTGTTGACAAGGGTGCTGCGATATACCGTGGCGGTATTGCGGACCGCAATATTCCGGCTTGCGCTGCATGCCACTCACCTACCGGTAGCGGCATGGCCGCAGCGGGCTTCCCTGCGCTGGGTGGTCAGCATGCCGATTACACTGCCGCTCAGTTAAAAGCCTTCCGCGCGGCAGCTGACGGCCGTGAAGGGCGTGCTAATGACGGCGATGCAATGGTGATGAGAACAATCGCGTTCAAGTTGAGCGATTCAGAAATTGAGGCAGTGTCTAGTTTCATCCAGGGCTTACACCCTTAAGCACTACCCAATAAAAAGGCGGCTTAGGCCGCCTTTTTTATCGCTGTAATTTACGAACAAGTGGATTTAGAACCATTATTCGTGTCAGCTGTCTGAAAAGCTTCACTAAAGACAATGATATTAAGCCCGCAATTTGAGTTAATTCAATGACGCAGGGTCTTAAAATACTCGATTACATAATCAGGGGGCTTCATGTTTAAGAAATTTCTACCGCTAGCCGGTGTGTTCAGCTTTTTATTGATGGTGTCGGCGTGTAGCGATGGGTCCGAGCCAGCTGCACCGGCTAAAGCGGCTGTTAGTGCCGCCGCACAGACGGCTGCGGCCCCAGGTGTGGCCAGTGGCGGAGAGCGTTTTATCCGTATCGCTCAGCCAGTACGTACAGCAAATCCGCAAAAGATCGAAGTCACCGAAGTGTTTTGGTATGGCTGTAGTCACTGCTTTGATTTCGACCCTATGCTTGAAGCCTGGGTTAAGCAGTTACCGGGCGATGTTGAGTTCAAACGTTCGCCAGCAATGTGGAACGAGCTGATGGTTGTGCACGCCAAGGCGTTCTATGCGGCTGAGGCATTGGGCATTATCGATCAGGTCCATACCCCCTTGTTTAACGCGATTAACGTTGATCGCAACCCCTTGCGTGATAGCGCAGCCATTGAGAAATTGTTTGTGGCACACAGCGATGTCGACGCCGAGAAATTTCGCAAAACCTTTGATTCATTTGGCGTAAATAGCCAGGTTAAGCAAGCGGATGCGCGTGCTCGGGCCTACGGTATTGCCGGCACCCCAGAGATTATCGTAAATGGCAAGTACCGGGTAACTGGACGCTCGGCAGGCGGAAAGGCAGAAATGCTAAAGGTCGCTGAAGAATTGATTGCCAAGGAGCGCGCAGCTAAGTAAATAGCGCGGCACGCAATAAACCACCTACTGCCGGGATTTCTGCGGCGGTTGGTGGTTTTTTTATGTCTGGCGATTACTCAGTTAGGTGGCAGCTGGATATCGATAGCGCCATTGTCGGGTTCTAAACTTTCGAGCTTTCGAAGGGGCTGCGCGAATTCTCGCTGGCAAAATGCCATGCGCTTCGCTGGCTTGGCTAAGGTGATGCCCTTGGCGTTGAGGCGAGCAATTTCGTCTTCGACGGTTTGGCAGCGAGCGGCGAGGCCGGCGTCGTTGGCAATTTGTATATTCAAGCCAGGTCGTGCATTCAGTTCTAGCATTAATGGGCCTTGGTCTTTGTCCAGCACCATGTCTACGCCCAAGTAGCCGAGACCAGTGAGTTCATAGCAGCGCGTGGCCAGTGACATAAAGCCTTCCCAATAGGGGAGCTGAACACCGCGAACAGGATTGGTGGTATCCGGGTGCTTATTAATTAGTTTATTGTGCCACGTGCCATCGAGGGTAATGCCCGTAGCCAAATCTACACCAACGCCAATAGCACCCTGGTGAAGGTTGGCCTTGCCTCCAGATTGGCGCGTGGGGAGTCGCAGCATTGCTAACAAGGGGTAGCCTTTCAGAACGATGATGCGGATGTCAGGCACGCCCTCATAGCTAATGGCGCTAAAAATAGGGTCTGGAATGACCCGGTACTCGATCAGTGCGCGATCGCGGTGACCACCCAAAGAGTAGATGCCTGACAAAATACCGGAAATATGAAATTCGATATCTTCGGTGCTCAGTAGGCGGCCAGATGTGGTGCGGTAGTAACCTTCAAACTGGTCGGCGATAACGAGGATGCCGTCGCCACCGGCTCCTTGAGCGGGCTTAATAACAAAGTCGCTGTGGCCCTTAACAATGTCTTTTAGCTGGCTAATACCTTTGTCGGAATCAATAACGCCATACATCTCAGGTACATGAATGCCCGCTTTTAGCGCTCGCTCCTTAGTCTTTATTTTATCATCGACTAAGGGATAGAGGTGGCGCTGGTTGTAGCGCAGCACATAGTCTGCATTGCGCTGGTTTATCCCCATTACCCCGCGTTTGCGTAGATCCTTCCAAGTGCTAAATAAGGACATTATTGTCTACCCTTGATCATGGCATTAAAGCGGAACAACTCGGTCAGTCGATAGCCGCGGTAGTGGCCAAGGATCAGCATAAATGCCATAAATATCAAAAGCATACCGGGGAAGGTAAAGACGAAGTAAGTCCATGCTGGGTAGGTCATCATCAGGTGCGACAGGGTCGCGGCGATGAGGGTGCCAATACCTACTTTACCGGCGTGCAGACCGCCCCGCTCCTCCCAAACTATCGACATTCGCTCAATAGACATTGTGAGTATGACCATGGGGAACAAGGCGATCGACAGGCCCCGATCCAAGCCTAGGCGGTGGCCGAGTACGCTTATCAGGGCCATAATAATCACCACAAAGGTTAACACCACCGAGAGCCGCGACAGCAATTGCAAATGCAGATGCTCAAGATAAGATCGTATCGACAGGCCCAGTGCGGTAATGAGGGTAAATAGAATAATGCCCCACAGCACTTGGGTTTCTCGAAAAGCCAGGCCAATTAGCACTGGTGTAAATGTGCCCAAGGTTTCGAGACCAACAACATTACGCAGTAATAAAATCAGCATCACGCCGATGGGAATCATCAAAATTATTTCAAAGGTCTGTTGTGACTGCAGGGGCAAATCGTAAAGTGATAAAGCCCAGAATTTGTTTTCTTTGCTCTCGGCGATAGATTGGGCCAAAGTAATCGAGTTCATTACTTTTTGATTGGCTGTGATTTCTACTTTTAAATGGCGGCCGCCCTCAACTTTGGCGATGGGGTCGTTGCCAGTCCACCACACCACGCGGTCATCGGGCAGGCCTTGGGTGCCTGTTTCAGGGTTAAAATACAGCCAGCGCTTGCCGTTGTAACTGCGCATCCACAGCTCGGGGCTTTGGGCGACGTCGCTAACCAAGCGCAGAGTGCGCACCCGCTCAACTGGAATATGGGCAGAGGACAGTAGTAGCTCAAGCACGAGTGATTTGTTGTCTTGGGTGTAATTATTGCCGAGGAGCAGGCGAGCGTTGTCGTTGCTAGGCTCGTTGATAAGCTTAATGGCTTCGCGAATAAAAGTTTCAATATCGGCGGAATGCTCGCGAATAGGCTTTAACAATGCTTCTACTGCGACTTTTTCTACGCCTTCTAATTGTGGGCTTTCACGAAACAGAGGGCCCGCTTCCGATTCTGCAAAACGCGAGTTGTTGCGTTTGGTTAGCATAAGGCGATAGAACAACTGTTGCTGGCCCTCGGCGCGGCGTGCAGACCATATTGCTTGACGATTGTCATTGATAATGTCGGTGTTAACGCCGTAGTTCTTGGAGATAAAGCTCTCGTTCAGGGTGATGAACTTACTCCAACTCGGAGGTACAAACATTTGCACTTTAACGGGCGTATTGTCGCGGGCGCTAAATGTCAGTTTGGTATCTATTACCCACACTGGCTCGGTTGTTTCGGCTGACACTGGAATATTCAGCACAAAAATCTGCCAGGCGGTACTGCCCGCACCGATTAACAGCAGCGCGAGCGCCAATACTCTGACATGTAATTTAACGCCCTTCATTCATCGTGCTCCTGGGAGTCTGCTTTTATTGGGCAGAGTGATTTGTCCTGTAAATATTTTTTGCTGGGGTCTACCAAGGCGCCAAAGGCAGTCAATGGTTCTGAACCAATCAGCATGGGCTTGGAAAACTGTCGACGATCCGCGAGATTGACTTCCACTTTGTGGGACTCACCACCTACGCAGAGGGTTAGTTCGAGCACCGGCCGGCGGCTATAGTCTTTTTCGTCGTCGCCGTAATCGGCGGCGCGTCGTTTTATACGAATATGTTTACTCAGTGGCAGCGTAACCGATTTCAAGGTGTTGTCAGGCAACACTAAGTCAAAGTGCACGAGGTCGTCTTTTTTGCCGCGGCCCTTCTCAACCTTGGCGTTAATAGCATTGATCGATGCGCTTTCGGCGCCGGTATCAACTTTGGCTTTGTAACGCACACCTAGTTCTTCTATGTAGACATATTCGCTGAGGCCAAACACCCGCTGGGCATTAGTGGCCGCGTTGACGGAATGACTTAAAAAAAAGCTATTGAATATGAGTAGACTTAGTACAGCAAATCGCACGGTTTCTCCTTTTAATTTATTGTGCCCGAGCTTTCTCTAGCATAGTGCACTAAGGCGCTATTTAGCCAGTAGCGAAGGTGGGCAATTAAAGCGGATTACGGGATCTTAGTCCCTCACATTCTTAAAAAGTGCGAGGGTAATTTGTCGCACTTTTTGGTGATCGACGACAGGAGCAGGGTAATTGCCTTGCTCTTTAGGTTGGTGGATGGCTTTCGCGGTGAGGTCTTGGAGTTCTGGCAGGTAATGCTTTATAAAATCACCGTTGGGATCAAAGCGCTTGCCTTGCGTGGTGGGATTGAAAATGCGGAAATACGGCGCGGCGTCAGTACCCGTGGAAGCAGCCCATTGCCAGCCGCCATTATTGGAGCAAAAGTCGGCGTCAATTAAACTCTCCATAAAATGCCGCTCACCCCAGCGCCAGTCTATGTGCAGATCTTTGCAGAGAAACGACGCCGTAATCATGCGTAGACGATTATGCATCCAGCCGGTGTCGCGAAGTTGCCGCATTCCGGCGTCAACAATTGGGTAACCGGTGCGCCCCTCACGCCAGGCATCAAATAAGGCCGCGTCATTCGGCCAGGGAATTTGTTCGGTGTAGGCTTGGAAAGCGCGCCCCCGGACTACCCGCGGGAAATGGTAGGCGACATGACGATAAAATTCCCGCCACAGCAGCTCGTTGAGCCACGTTCCCGCGCCGCTGCTGGCGTCCCAAATCGCGTCGCCGCATTCTTGCTGCAAGCGTGCTAAACATTGTCGTGGGCTGAGCAAGCCGAGGCTGAGCGCGGCGGATAAGCGCGAGGTATTGTCGAGATCGGGGATGTCACGGTATTCACGATAGTCATGGGCTCGTTCGGCACAAAAGCCCCTCAATTGCTCTAGCACGTGGTCTTGATTTGCGGGCCACGCGCTGGCATCCCGCTCTTGGCCAAAAGGAGGGCACGGCGCATTGTCAATTTTGTCTGCTACGGCTTTGGGGCGGCGTGAGCATACTGGGAAGTTAGCCATTAGTTGCGTGCGGCAGCG
>TARA_R110001599_G_scaffold353856_1_pt1 | contig 20988 bp, 17 predicted proteins | sample TARA_R110001599 | Tara Oceans TARA_R110001599 (sample SAMEA4398360) | marine metagenome | biome: Polar Biome; feature: [MES] marine water layer (ENVO:01000295) within the mesopelagic zone...; material: water (ENVO:00002006), including particulate matter (ENVO:01000060) such...
GTGGGCCTGGGCTTCGGGAGTTGCAGCTGGGGAGAGTTTGTAATTTATGTGTAGCGACAATAAAGTTTGTCCATAGCCCCTAAAGTTTGTCCATAAGACGATATATTTCCCTTAAAGTTTGTCCATAAGCTAATTATTGATTATTATAAAATTCAATAATTAGCTTATGGCATATGGAAATGGCAGGAAGAAAATTAAAAACATTTGATGACTATAAAAGATCCTTAAAAGGAAGATACGGGGTAGGTGAAGGGAAATCATATAAACCCTGGCTACGAGTACAAGACGTAAAGTCACGAGGTGTTCGCTCACAAATACTCGGACTTAAGACTCAAAGAACACATCACACCTTATCTTCCATAGAAACAGAGTTTTTTTACTTAGCTGAACATTGCGATTCGGTAATCGATATTAGAGAACAATTTCCCCTCTTCCCATTAAACCTATCCATCAAAATAGCTGAATCTTTAGGCATCAAGCACCCTGCACACCCCGTCACTGATGTTCCAATTATCATTACGACTGACTTTCTACTTACTAGAAAAATACACAATGAAATTATTTATGATGCCATTTCAGTTAAACCAGAGAATGAATCCAATGATCTTAGGGTTTTGGAAAAGTTAGAAATTGAACGAGTATGGTGGGAACTAATTGGGGTTTCTTTTAACTTCTACACAGGCAATGAGTTAACCAAAATTCAAAGCAGCAATATAAATTGGGCAACACACCCAATAAGAACTACTGCCAAAGGGTATAGTCAATTTGAAATAGAAGCTGCATTATCCTTAATAACAATAGGAAAACAATGCATTCGGGATCTCTGCAATATGTTTGTTCATGAAATCGGTGTTGATCATGATGAAGCGTTAAACTTGTTTAGGTTTTTAATTGCCTACAAGCGTCTGACTGTCGATATGTCTTATACGCTTGAAAACTCTGATTTTGTAGATGTGCAAGAAAAGAATATTTTTCAGGAGATAGCCGCTAATGGAAATTCTTAAAAATAGCATCTGGGAAATAAGTGAACTCGAAGGTATTGATACTGGCCTATTCCGTGTCATTCACCTTTTTGATGAAATTAACTGTTTAATAATATTTCCACTTAAAGATGGCAGCAGCTTAAATCGTCCTTTGGCAGCCCCTTTAGATAGATTTAACATAGGTATACGCAATAAAACAATATTGCCTGGTGAGTTTTCGCCACCTACGTATTTATTTGTGAGTGAAGAAGAAATAACTCAAAAGCATCGTAAAAAACGTGACGATAATTTCAAATTAATTGAAAAATTATCCAACGATTTAACTTTTTTATTTGATTATTCTACTAAAAGAAGAGTACCTACTTTAGCGCAATGTGCTAAAGATAAAGGTACATACCATAAAAATATTGCACGACTATTAAACCTTTTTTGGCGTTATGGCCAAGACAAAAATGGGCTGTTACCTGCCTACCAAAACAGCGGGGGTACAGGCAAAGAGCGCCAGGCCAAAAATAAACCTTTTGGAGTACCAAAAACCACAAGAACTTTAGCAGTTAAGAGGTCAAATACATTTATTTTACGAGACACTGATAAAGAGAACATTCGCAAGTCTATTAAAAAACACCATTTAAAACCTCATGGAAAAGATCTAAAAGAAACACATAAAGAACTCCTCAGAACTTATTACGCTGATGAAGTTAAAATAGCGGAGGCTCGCGGTTTACCTCCTTATGTGCCTAGTTACAAACAAGTCACATCCTGGAGAAAGAAACTATTTTCCGCCAAAGACCTTGTAAAAAACAAAACAACTGAGCGAGATTATTTATTAAATAAAAGAGGATTGCTCGGCAGTGCAACTGACAAGTGGACGGTTCCAGGGAGTTGTTTTGAAATAGATGCTACCGTAGCAGATGTTCATATTGTTTCTAGTTTAGGAAAGCAATATGTCTTAGGCCGGCCAACCATATATTCGATAGTTGATCGCGCAAGTAGAATGATTGTAGGCCTCAATATCTCGCTTTATCACGCTTCTTGGAGAGCTGCTAGACAAGCTTTAGCAAACGCTTTCTTACCTAAGTCCGTATATTGTAAAGAGTTCGGAATCAACATAAGGAATTCAGATTGGCCTTCTGCTCACATCCCTCTGAGGCTAATGTGTGATAACGGCGAAATGATAGGTTTAGAGCCCCAAAAACTTGTCGTCCCTCTAACAGAATTGCAGCTATCTCCACCCTACAGACCTGACTTTAAAGCCATGGTAGAGCGCCGTTTCGGTTTGTTGAATAAAGAGCTAATACACGGACTACTTGGAACAACAAGGGGAGGTAAAGTTATCAGGGGGATAAAGACCCTAGAAAAGATGCCATTTATACTCTTCAAGAATTCACTTCGCTATTGATTGATGCTGTATTGGAATTAAATCGCACCGGCTACGATGATTTAGCAACTACTACCCCCCTGCTAATCAATAGAAATTTATCACCTACCCCTGTTAATTTTTGGAATTTACATGTGTCAGAACATAAACATGCCTTAAAACTAGCAGACCCTAATGATGTAATCAGTCGCCTATACCCACCTGAAAAAGTAAGTATGACTCGTGATGGAATCGAATATAACGGTATGTATTATTCCTGTGATCGAGTGTTAGAGCAGAATTTAGCCTCTATAGCTAGAGCGAGTGGAAGATGGCGCTTGGATGCGAGAATAAATGAAAATACTAGCAATTACATTTACGTAAAATTTGATAAAAGTGAAGGCTTCACTAAATGTAATTTACTACCTAAAAGTCGAATATTTCAAAACCTTCCAATGCATGAATCTGAATTTGTAAAAGATTGGCTTGATGGTAAAAAAGAAAAAAGCCCAATTAATGTGCAATCCATTGATAGTCGAGGTAGACGTAAAGAAATTGAAAATACTGCAAAAACACGTGCTAAAAAAGATTCGCTAACATTTTCAGAGAAAACAAAAAATACTCGCGAGCACAGAAAGGATGAATTAGTTGCAACATCCAACCCTTTGGATAAGGCAAAAAAAACTGAACCTCAAGACAAACATCATCCACAAGAAATAAAGCAAACTGATGTCGCATATTTGCCTCGTAGAAACTCTAAAAAAGGCAATAAATAAATGCGCAGGGAAAAAGCAATTTATCATAAAGCAATATTACCTGAACATCAGGGAAACCCTTTTATAGAGGCTTTACCGCCAAAGGCAAGTCAAAAAGCTGTAATGAATCAGTTTAGTTACTACCCTGAACTAGATGAAAAAATCAGAACTCATCCTGACCCTTTAGTGAGAGAAGAATACACCATAAGACTAAAAAGCCTGCGTCAGCCATTACCTTTATATTATGTCTGTTTTAGAGCCATCGAAATGGCTATTAAAACAGGTTACTCAACAAAGAACCCTTTCATCCCAACAACAGCACAATATTTACACTACCCCGTTGATGAACGACCTGAAATAGAACCGCATACTGGCTACTTCGAACCCAAAGGAGATGGCATTACGTTGGTGGGTGAAAGCGGCGTAGGCAAAACAAGTATGTTGGAACAAATTCTCAACTATTTCCCCAATGTTATTGAGCATGATATCTATGAAGAAAAATCAATGGAACATAGCCATCAAATCGTGTGGTTAAAAGTAGACTGTCCCAACAATTCAAGTGTAAGAGACTTGTGCGAAGAAATAATCGCCTCACTAGATTTAGCTATAGGCAACCAACATACCAAACCAGAGCCTACTATAGGCAAACTCACTCGCCAAATAGAACAAAAAATAAAATCAAATTTTTTAGGTATCTTGATTATAGATGAAATGCAGCGATTGGTATTCAAAAGAACGGGGGGAGAAAATAATTTACTCAACTTTTTACACAGTTTAGTCAACAAATTAGGCGTTCCTATTTTCTTTTGTGCAAACCCCCCTTTTGATGACACGTTATCTAAAACCTTAAAAGCTGCTAGAAGAGCTGAAAGTGGTGGGTATTTTGTGATGGAGTCTTTAAGCAGAGATAGCGATGCTTGGGATTACTTTGTAAATGAATTGTGGGACTTGCACTGGACTAACGTCACCACTGAGCTAAGTAAAGAACTCAACGATAAACTTTTTGAGTTATCCGTTGGAAATCTTGATATGTCACACCGTATCTACCGAGACGCACAAAGATTAGTCATTGGCACTGGAGATGAGCGCATAACGACGTCAGTATTAGAGCAAGCCTACATTTCATCTTGTGGTCTCTCCTCTCAAACAGAAGAAGTTAGACAGCAACGTCAACAGAACTTATTACCAAGGAGAAAACAAAGCAGCAATATCAACAGAGATGGTTCTACCATTAAACAGGATAAAAGGATTATTGGAGATATAACTAGACCTCAACATCCTGAATTCGAACTGTCTTTGAGAGACCTCCAGAATGCTGTTGATTTACCGATTCGTATTTCTGACCCTGATTTAATGCGAAGAGCACAAGATGAAAAAAATCCTATCGACTACTTCAAAAATAATAACATTCTTTGTGATAACCCATTAAAACAATTCACCTAAAGTAGACTGAAATTTAAGCAGCGACATCAATCATTGGTATCAATGATGCGACTGCCTACAACATTACCTGATGAAACTCTTTTTAGTAGACTTGTTAGATATTTAACTATCTGCGGTATGAGTGAGAAAGCTTATATTAAGCTATTTTTTCGAAAGTCACGTATTAGTATCCACCCATATTTAACCATCGGTATCTTCAGGGCATCCCAAATATCCGAAGAAAATGAACTAAAGATTTTTAATGAACAAACCTTGGGACGATTATTTTCCTATTTTTTTACCTCACCAAGCAGGTGATATATTTTCAGCGCTACATTCAGGGCGTGCCAGTTAGTTAACGTCAAAGAATCAGAAGAATTATCTCTTAAGTATTGCCCATTGTGTGCTGAGCGTGATACTGAAAAACATGGTATTAGTGTCAGAAGACAATAAAGTTGTTAACAAATGTCGCAGGATAACACTTTAATTCCCAATGTGGTCACTTAGTGGCAAAGCAAGTCTCTTCAGTGCCAATTGCCGACATCAGGTTTAATATTAAGCCCTGTCGGTTTCTCGCACTACAATGCCATTAACTTAAGAACCAAGACTGAATTTGGTGAGTATTATAGGGTATGCTCTGCGCAACATTGTCTGGTGGGTGAGCGCCGCTTGGTGCGGAAACCGCACCCTATAATGCCTTAAGTTAATGGCATTGTCTCGCACTAAGCACACGCCCAATCATTGTGATTGAATAAGAAAATTCGGCCAATTTTAGTTACTTGTGAATACTGGCTTTTGAGCAAAAGCACTACCTTTTGGAATGCTGGAAAACCGCTAGGAATGAGCACAAAGCGTTCCTTTTCAGCGAACCAATTTATAGTGAGAAAAGAGAGCTATAGAATAGTCAGTAGTCGCCAAAAGCAGACATTCAATAACACTTAGCTCTACAAAATCAATTACTCTGCCCCTTTGATTGCCATTCAGTGGTGGTGGATAATTGCTGCTTTTATTCGGTGTTTTCCAATCGGGTATCGCCTCAGCATTGTTGCCATGACAAACCGAGCAACGCCCAGAAAAAATAACTTTTCCACGTTCCGCTTGTTCAGTAAAGTACCATCGTTTCGTCGTTGGCTTAGCTGTAAGTGTAACCTGATCCAGCGTGAGTTTTGCTTCGCTTGTTTTATTGCTATCATCACTGCAAGCTAGCAAGGCGATTAATACACTCGCCATTACGGCTACTGTCAACATTTTTATTTTCATTAAAATCTCGGTGATAATTTTATATTGTTGTGACATCAACTCTAACAACTTATAAACAATGTCATCATCTCCAAAATTATTACTTCACTAAGAGTTGGGCCAAATATGCCATTCCCAACACCCTTTTTTGTGGCATCAAATTTTCCCAGTTCCGCCGAAGTAAGGTAAATTTATGGCTATTTCATAGCAGCCCACTTTAGAATATCATCGTCAGCTATAAAACTTACATGCGCTGAATCAACAGCGCATGTAAGACTCATCAGGAAAGTAAATAATTACTTAAAAAACTATTCTTGCACCTAAAACAAAAAATAATTCATCTGTACTTTCTCCTTCATCCTCTGCCAAGTCAGCCGTTTTACTGTAAAGATTTTCTTGGACAACACCGATGTAAGGTGAAAATGCACGATCAATTACATCATAGCTAAGACGCAAACCGAGCTCAGTACTGTTTATGCCAGAACCTATGCCAATATCTAGATCATTAGAAAAGGCAATATCTGTAGCAAGACTCGCTGTTAATATCAGCCGATTGGTCAGTAACAATTCATACTCTGTATCTATACCCCCTGAAGTATCACCCTTCTCGCTAACATAGAAATTAAGGTCAACTTCAAACCATTGCGGCGCAAGACCGGCTATGCCTACCACTGCATAGCTCCGGTTCTCCCCTGCTGGTGTATCAAAGCGTAACCCTGCCTTAGCATCAAAGAAGTCTGATATCGGCGTTTGAATAACAAACTGGTTTTCTAGAGCAGAAAAATCACTCTCCTCTTTTTCATATTCACCATTGGTTATCCAACGAATTTTGTACTCATCAGTGCCATAAAATATATCGCCGTCCCAAACACCTAACGCATCGCCACTATCGTCATCATAACGATATTCAAATTCTTCGAGCTGTATTCCCCAAAAACTGTACGATTCGATGTTGTTAGTGTCAGCAGTATTTTCTGCCAACGACACTTGAGATGCCAATATCAAACTCAACGAACAGAATAATGGAGCCATTTTTCTCATTGAATGTCTCATTGGACTGCTCCTTGAGTACTTGTGGTGTTTTGCATGGCGGCGACCTCGTTTGGTCCACCTTCCACTATGACTTTGCGAAACATACCTACTGAGGCATGGTAAGACAAATGGCAATGAAATGCCCATTGACCGGGCTCATCGACTTCCGTTTCAGTATAGACAGTCGTACCCGGTGCGACACTGACCGTATGTTTAATTGGGTTCCATTTCCCTGCATTAACATCAAGAATGGTCCACATGCCATGTAAATGCATAGGGTGGGTCATCATCGTTTCATTAACGAATTTGAAGCGCACACGCTCACCGTATTGAAGACGAAGCGGCTCGGCATCTTCATATTTGATACCATTAATACTCCAGGTGTAGCGTTCCATATTGCCGGTCAATCTTAGTTCAATCTCTCGGGTAGGTTCACGGTCTTCATATAATGGTTTTTGTGCACGCAAATCACTGTAAGATAAAAATTTTCCGCCATTTGCCGCTGTCGGAATTAGCCCACTGCCAGCAGCATAGAATGGATCAGCACTTTCACCCATATCCATTTTAGAATGATCCATGCCTTTCATCGCAGAATCACCCATATCCATTTTCGAATGGTCCATACCTTTCATCGCAGAGTCACCCATATCCATTTTCGAATGGTCCATACCTTTCATCGCAGAATCACCCATATCCATTTTCGAATGGTCCATACCTTCCATCGCAGAGTCACCCATATCCATTTTGGAGTGATCCATTCCCATATCAGCCATGGTTAGCAACGATGCTGGTCTCATTTCAGGAACATCAGCTTCCATACCTTCAGCTGTTGCTAATGTTCCTCGTGCATAACCTGATCTCCCCATTGACTCAGCGAATATCGTATAGGCTTTGTCTTCTCTAGGACGCACGATAACGTCGTAGGTTTCGGCAACACTAATACGAAATTCATCAACGGTGACGGGTTGAACGTTGTTACCGTCTGCTTGGACAACTAACATTTCAAGTCCAGGGATGCGGATATCAAAATACGTCATTGCCGATGAATTAATAAAACGTAAACGTATGCGCTCACCCGGTTTAAAGAGCCCTGTCCAGTTTTGAGAGGGCCCTTTACCATTAATCAGGCCCGTAAAACCTTGTACATCTTCAATATCCGTAGCCATCATACGCATACCGCCCCACGCCATACGATCGTCAATGGTTGCGCCTAGTCCATCTTTTTTGCTGTCATTAAAAAAATCACTGACAGTTTGCTGTTTGCGGTTGTAGTAGTCGGGAATCATTTTTAGATTACGCATAATACGATCACCAGAATGCGGATGCTTATCCGTTAACTGGACGACGTATTCACGATCATAACGGAAAGGCTCACGGCTTTTCGACTCAATAACAATCGCGCCGTAGGCACCGTCTGGCTCTTGAAAGCCAGAGTGGCTATGGAACCAATAGGTACCATTTTGGGTAATGGGAAATTTGTAGGTAAAGGTCTCACCAGGAGCAATGCCTTCAAAGCTAATCCCTGGAACACCATCCATCTCAAAGGGTAAAATCAAGCCATGCCAGTGAATGGACGTGGGTACGCTTAGGTTGTTGGTGACATTAATCGTAACGTCTTCCCCTTCTTTAAAACGTAGAACCGGACCTGGAGAAGCACCGTTGTAGCCGATACCCTTTTTAACAAAATCACCCGTATCGATTTCTACATTATCGACAGTAATATTATATTCACCCGCATGGGTAAAAATTGATACTGACATTAAGTACAGTACACCGAGCGCAAAAACCACTTTTTTCATAAACTACTCCAAAAATTTTGAGCTTCTATATTTCTTAAAAACAAGGCGGCAATGAATTTTATCTATCAGCGAATGCCGATAACATTATTCAATGCCGTCGCCCTACATTGTTCATTCACGATACCAAGTGATATGAAAGATGATCACTTGATTGTAATGTCCCCGACCATTCCAGATTGATAATGCCCTGGTACATTACAGGCAAACTCTAGCTCTGCATCGCTGGAAAATGTCCAAATAACTTCGGCTGTTTCACCTGATACTAACAAGACACTATTAGGGTCATTGTGCTCCATAGTTTGACCATTACCCATATCCATTTTCATCATTTCACGGTTTAGCTTGCTGCCCTCGATAATGCCGTTCTGAACCATCATCATCATCTCTTTTTGATGACCTTTGTGCATATCCGCAGTACCGATATTAAACTCGTGCACTAAACTGCCTTTGTTTTCTACTTTGAAGCGAACCGTCTCACCCGCTTTAATATCGATATTTTCTGGCTCGTAATAATTGTCCATCATGACAACTGAAATAGTTCTTGAAACCTCAGATGCTTTCCCTACACTGCCTACTGCAGCACTATGGTGTCCAGCTGCGCCGTGCGCTGCACCATGCCCATCGCTAGAGTTCTTATTTGTTCCATGTCCAGTTCCGGCAAAGGCTATACTTGTTATTGATAAAGAAAGAAAATACGATAATGCAATGATGTTTAACACTTTCATAGATTAGACCTCAAATGGTTCTAGTTAATTGAATTCAGGTGGTATTATTCACGTGTAAACTGAATTGAAACTGAACTCTATAAGTAATCTTTGTTCAGTTTTAATTCAGGTGAACAAGTTATAGTCGAAAAATTTTCATTAAGGCATTAAACCATGCGCTTATTATTAGTTGAAGATGATGAAATGCTAGCGGAAACACTTGGCCAGATACTCTCCAAATCTGGCTTTGCTGTAGACACCGTTAATTCGGTCAAGCTGGCAATATCGATGGGGTTACAAGAGCAATATGCCATCGCCCTATTGGATATGGGATTGCCTGACGGAGAAGGTCTTCAGGCGCTCAGTCATTGGCGTAAAAATGACTGTAATTTTCCCGTTTTGATCTTAACTGCTCGCAATGCTTGGCAAAATAAGGTTGATGGTCTTAAAGCGGGTGCCGATGATTATTTAACCAAACCTTTTCACAATGAAGAACTACTGGCGCGTATACAGGCCGTCATTCGACGAACTCAAGGACGCACACAATCAAATATTATAGTGGGGAATTATAAGTTAGATGAAGAACGTCAGCGCATTAATACACCCAATAAAGAATGGCATAGCTTAACCGGTACAGAATTTCGCCTTTTACGCTGTTTAATGGCCCGCCCAGGCCAACTGTTTTCAAAAGAGCTACTTATTGAACAGCTTTATGGCCTGAACGATGAGGCTGAACACAATACTATCGAGGTTTATATACGACGTTTACGGCGTATCATTGGTCGCGAGGCAATTACTACTCATCGAGGTCAAGGCTATGTTTTTAATGAAAAATGATTTGGCTAAGCCTCGATCCATTAAAACGGTTTTATTTGTTTGCCTAGTCCCCATTGTTGCAGGCTTTATGATAATTGCATGGATCATTCATGGCGTATTACTAGACAAAGTGACTGAAAGGTTAATTGAGCACCAATTAGAAAGCCAAGGGCTAGAACTGGAAAGACAATTGCGTTCAATATTAAGGCAAGAAGAACATACACTATTATTACAAAATTATTTAGAAGAACACATTCATCATGGCGTTGCCCTAAAAATTAACCATAAAATCATTGTATCAAAATTATGGGAACCCATTTTAAAACCCGTATTAGAATCATTACCAGAAAACTTAGACACGTTCTTTTATCGCGCTATTCCTTTGCCCGAATCCAAAAATTTGATTATTCATTCAAAAAAATTCCAATTACTTAATAACAACATAGTACTGCTTATTGCAGAGGATATTACCCAATTAAAAGCAAGTAATCTTACCTTGCACTATTGGACAGCACTGGTCTTTTTGGTCTTATCATTTATTTTACTGATATTGATTGTCTTATCAGTAAACATAGCGTTAAAACCGGTGAAAAAAATAGGTTTCTCGCTTAATGAGCTACAAGCAGGCATTAGAGATCGTCTACCGGATGATAGCCCTCCTGAATTCAAAGGGCTCGTTCATCAAATTAATCATCTCCTCAATTCTTTGGAGCAGAGACTACAGCAGTCACGCCAGGCTATCGCCGACCTATCTCATAGTGTTAAAACGCCCGTTGCCGCTATACGGCATATGCTCACAGATTTTGATTTTCACCTCGATAAAGACTGTAGAACACGGCTTGCTAATAAATTGACTGATATTGATAAGCATATGGAAATTGAAATGCATCGTGTGCGCTTTGGTGGCCCACAATCAGGAAAATCAGCAAAGCCTGTGCCTCAAGCTCGCGAACTGGTGTGGATGTTAGATAGACTGCATGATACAAAGCAGTTCGAACTACTTACCAGTATTGATGAAGATCATCACTGGCCAATTGAGGAACAAGACTTTAATGAAATAATCGGCAACCTAATTGATAACGCAGGCAAGTGGGCCAACCATTCAGTCACTGTTAGCATCGCTGAAAATAATGCCTACTACATTATGTTAGTTGAGGATGATGGACCTGGAGTTGATCAAGAAAACATAGATAGAATAGGTTCCCGCTCTGTACGACTGAATCACGAAATAACAGGTCATGGCCTAGGTTTATCGATAGTAATAGATATAGTTGATCGTTATCAGGGAACGATAAATTTTTCTAACAATCAGCTTGGTGGATTTTCTGTTGAGGTAGAACTACCAAAAACAGTGCGCATAAATAATGATTAAGTAATTAATAAACATTTGTGGACTGTCAGCTTCCTTAAAAGAAGCAAAGAAAATGTAATCTGACAGCCATCCCTAGTTGTTTAATCTCGCCCTGACAACCGAGCCCGTTACCGTAGTTCTCTGTGAACCCAAACAAGGCAACGCCCAAAATCCCTAGCCGACCCACGCATGATACCCATTGGCGCTTAGGGTATAGGCTATGACCGATTTGAGTTAGGTCGCTGGTTGGAACATTATAAACAGCGTAACGGGTGTCCTGCTAAGTCCAACTTAGGAGATACACTGTGTCAAAACGAAACATCGGCGAGCCGGTATCTACTGGTGTGATCGTCGCAGCATCTGGATTATCGATAATGAGTGGAAAGGCAAGTGCATATACCGCCTCACTTACTCGGATAACCTAGATGATGCCGAATTAGAGAAATTACGCAAGGCACAGCTACATGGCGAAAGGCCGGTGTATTTATTTCATCAAGGTGTAGAGCGATATCTCGAAGAGCGAAAGCATGTCGCTACCTTTACCATTTTGCACGATTACACATTCAAGTCTTACATCCAGTGGCGCATTAAAGAGGGCGTTCTTACCCGAAAGAAGGGTGTGAATACGGTCCAGTTCTAAACGGTCAGGCGCGCTATTAAATATACGTCGATTAATCGAGAATTAGAGATTATACGAACTATTTTAATTTCGGCTTGGCGGCGCTGGTGTTGTGAGCTAACAGGTAAACCTTGGATTGATTCGGCTTCGATTTTAACGATGCTGCCGACGAAACCGAGTAAAGGTAAACCCGTTGAATCCCATAGCGCTAAAACGAATTCATTGTCTTGGTCTGAACAGGATCTGTTATTTCCTTTATTGTCGGCACGCTTGCAACGCATGTGCTTATTTAAAGTGAATACTGGCACACGAAAACAGGAAGTTTGTTTTTCCTAGCCCAAAGTGTAAAACCGACCTACCTTATACACGCTTGCAAACCAGCTGGGCTAACGGCCAGAATCATACATGACTTATTTTTTAAATCAGCAAAGTTAATAGAACTATAATCTGAACCCTCATGAATCCGCGACATAAAAAAATATGAAATAAGTATCGCTTTAAACTCCATAGCGTTAGTCCAATTTGTCTAATTTAGAACAATCAATAAGGGACGCTTTTGCTTAAGAGTTAGCATTTTTTCATTACTTGAATTTGTATCGCTTTAACTCCAAAGCTAGCATTGTGCGTGCAAGCGAAACCATGACAATCAGGCCATTTCAACCACGGCAGTCAGTGACTCGATTTGTACTTCCCCGCCTCTTGGTGCCAATTGCAGACATTGTGAATGTTAAAACTTAATGTATTAAAAGCGACTAAAAAATAGATAATTGATGGTTTTGTCTGTGACTGCTATAGCTTCCAAAGCAGTCACAGATAAAATTAAATATTAAGAAAAATGGCATGATCCCTTTAATTCCAGGCGCACTTTATTGAATACTTTGTTTTCGCCAGTTTTCTACGGCTGTTCCTAAGCGCCCGTTAGTGACACCACCTTGCCACTCTTTCCAAAATTCAATAGTTCCGCTGTCTGGTTTATTGATAGGCTCATCAATCCGTATTCTACTCGGTAGTAAACTAGCATCACCAACAACTAAAGCTTCGCCGGTATCTAACGTAGGTAAAATATCACTAAACCCACCAAGACTATCTGGAAGTAGTTTTTTTATTACTGCTTGATCATCAGAATTTGTAAGCCTCATAGCAACAAAGTTACTGCATTGACTAAGTATTGTTTTGTTAACTTCTGATGGTCGCTGAGTCACAACAACTAAACTAACGCCGTATTTTCTTCCCTCTTTAGCTATACGTTCAAAAATTTGAATTGAAATATCATCGGTAGCGCCTGCTGTATTTTTATGTGGAATATATAAGTGTGCTTCATCACACAAAATTGCTACGGGATGACGTATATCAGAGGGAGTCCATTGTTGAACCGAAAATGCTAAGCGAGCAACAAGAGAAACTATTAATGGTAAAACATCAGAAGGAACCTCTGAAAAGTTGATAATTTTAACACCTCCGCTGCCTTTTTCATCATTACAACCTAACAGAGCATCGGCCAATCTATTTAACCAATCGAACTTCAATACGTCATCACCACCTTGAAATAGAAAACCTAAACGGCGATCTGAAATTTTATTTTCTAATCGAGATATCATTCGGCTTAATTTACCGTTGAACTCTCCAGCTTTATCTTTCCCTTTTACAGCTCCAGGTACTCGTTCAACGTTAATCGCATTTAATTCTTGCAGTAGAAATGACAAATCAAAGGGAACTGGGCTATCTACAGTAAAGTTATCTAAAATATCTTGATAACCACCTTCTGTTAGATATTTCGTTTTAGCCGCATTTACTTCTCTAGCCATAATCATCGATTGATTTGGTGCATTTTGGTCACTTCGATCCACAAAAAGTGATACTAATGCTTCGTAAGACAATAACCAATAAGGTAAATAAATCACCCCATCAGCTAAAGTTCGTTTGGCATCTATGTCACCAGGTCCAGCAACTTTATAATGGCTAATACCATCTCCTTTCAGTGGTGCATACTCTCCATGTAAATCAAATATAATTGCATTGGAGTTTTTAAGTTCAGCTACTTGCTCTATTATTAGTGCAGTTGTCCAAGACTTACCCGCGCCTGTACTTCCACCTATAAAAGCATGTCGTTGGAAAAATTTATTTCCGTTCAAGTAAGCGACTGCATTTTCATCTAATGTGTATTTTCCAAGTGTCAAGGAGTTGCCATCTGCTTCAGCGTGTGAAATTACTCTCATGAATGAAGTTAGTTTATTCCCTTCCAACGCAAAACAGTTCGCATCTATTTCAGGGACACTTTCTAAAGTTCTTCTGAAAATATTACGTTTAGTACCATCAGCATCTATCAATGAGCCAATTAAAGAAACCTTACACAAGTTTTGCTCATTGTCTTGCTCTTCTTCATTTTCATCAAGAGGTGAAGAAGCCAATTTTTTTCTTGTAACCTGATTAATAATACCGATTAAATGCTGACCTGGTTTACTGCTCTGTAAAACAGCTAATCTATTTACTTGCAACCTTTTTAATTGTTCAGCGTCCGCCACTTCTACGACAACAGTTGCAGTATCCACGGAAGCAACTTTCCCTAAAGCTTCATCATCATTAAAATTAAAGATAGTCATATGTTCCTTACATTATTAAGTTCATGAAGCCGTTAAGAGACCAAAAGTCACCGTCTATTTCTACAGGGGCATCATAGAGAGAGCTATAAACTTTTGATTTACCTTTGCCTAATGCTTCAATGGCTAAGTACTTATTTGTATTATCATTTGAAATAAATGCTTTAGTAGCATCAGTTAGCTGATAAGTAATAATAATTACCGCAGCTCCATTATTTGCACATCGATTTACCAATTTAGTTTGAATATGTTCATCATTGAAGCCAAATCCGACGCATAGATAAGCAGTAGCTTGATCCATCACATCATCAGATTCATGGATAATTGTTTTATAGGGTTCTTTATGTGTACTACGATACTTCTCTATTCCAGGCGTCACTATTAACGGAGTTAAATTATCAGGAATGTCGCTGACATTGCCTAGAGAAATAATTACTCCATTTGCATTGACGAACCAACCTAAAGATCCATGTACCTTCCAAATATTTACTTGCCTCGTGCACGTTAAATAATCTTTCTTTACAGCATTCCCCCTGAATCCATGAGAGAACCCACTATAATGATGAATATTTTCTTGTTCACAGGCATATTCGGCAAGGCGATCATAATTAGGAGTAATAATATTCAGTTCTTTGGCTGTGCTTCTGAACATATGCTTTAACAATTTACCTAATGGGAACAGTGAAGCATTATTCAATGATTCTTTAAATACGCCAATATCTTCAGGAGCAAGTAAATGCCATGTTTCATTCACAACTCTAAATGTAAGATCTTGCGACAAAGGAATTTTATGCAATGCAGTTTCTAGATCTACGTCGTTGTTTAACTCTGCGCAAAAACTTGCCCATGAAGTTTGTTCTTCATCAGTTAAGTCAGAGGCATCAACGCATGCCATTAGGTGTTTTGCTAATTTCCACATACCAGACATTCTAAAAGCAGCAGATGCGCCACTGCCCAATATAATTACAGGTGAATTTTTATAATAGTCCTGAGCTTGCTTTGAAATTTTTTCTAATACATCGTCAGACATGAAATTCCTTATATTGACTGATGGTGGATATAAAGCTGGTGCGCCTAACGCAGAAATTGACGGACCTCCGTAAGTTCGCCTTGTTAGGTATGTATATTTTTATACCGATTAAAGTAATCTCTTAACATGACGTACCTCATCACTAGTTTCGTATTTTGGTTCTTTTGATGTAACTCATACTGCGTTTGGATGTATTTGTAAGACTCTTGATATAGTTCTTTACTAACTGACTGAGTAACTTGCTTAGTGAACGCGGGACCAAGGTAATCAAGAATATGGTAGCCATCATGGTCAATAGCGATCATGGACTTACACATGACAGCTAGATTTCTATTATAAATCTCAAGCTTTTGAGTGTCATTTGGCTCTTCAGATATAAATGAATCTAGATAATTAATTGTTTTCTCGCCTATTACAATTCTTGGGTATTGCGCAACATTACTTTCTAAATTATAACTGTTAGCAACAACGGCACCATAAAGTTCGTTTTGATGGAGTTCAACCCCCCAAGAAACCTCTATCGCCCCTCTAATTGGTTGTTCACCAGCAAGGCCTTGAAAACACAACGCACCAGCAATAGAAAATATTTCATATACAGGATCCATTGGGCAATTCAGTGGTTTATCCTTTAAGGATGAATAAAATACTAAACCGTCTGACCATCGTTGCTGTTTTGCCGTAGCTTTACCCATAAGATCATATGACTCCTTATCTTCATCAGACAAGGAGTCCCTAATGGACGCAGTACCTTTAGAAGGTTTTCTAAAAGCCTCGGCCTGTTTTTGCAATCTATCAATTGCACCAACAGAATTACGAACCCGATGAATGAATTCTTTCTCCTCCTCTTCTGTATTGAAATCTTTTAGTAGGCCCTCACCTTTTAGGGCATTTTGTTGCCCCAGTAAGTCAATAAACAAGGCGCAATAATTTTCGATGTGTAAATCTTCATTCATATTTATATCTATTAGCTAAGAAAATTTAGTGATTATGCCTAACATTAGATTCAACAAGCCCATACTGCACCCATTACCTAACTATCAAAGTAGTCCGTATTGTGACGTAAAATAGATTTTGGGGTCAGGCCTAACATTTATTATATTTATTTAAACAGAATTGGTGTTCGTTCTTTTTATTAGACTTATTAATTTAGATCCTACAAGCCAAGATCCACTCTAGTTAAATAAACTATAACAGAGCCTCAAACAATGACACCTACAAAATGGTAGCGAATATGAACTAACTGCGAGGCTTAATAAACTAGCAGTTCCTGTATACCGAGCGTCTGCTTTCAAGCACTAAGAAGACAATTCTGTAACCAAACAAATAACCAGTCAATAACGCAAATAAGAAACATTTCAAAGCAGCACTCAAAGCCCGCAATGGGTCGAAACCTGCCTAGGCTGGCAAGACTCTCCTGGAGGATAATGTTCGCTTTGTGCCATTTCGTGAGTAGCAAATAACACTGGCTATGAGCTGTAGGTTCAATCCCATTCATTGAAAGATACAAAAAATTGGGCTAAATCAGAAGATTTCGAACATTAAAAAAGGTTGCTTTTAACTCAAAATGTCAGCGTCACACTAAAGCCGGTCAAATTTCTTCAACATAATTAACCGATTTCACTGTCACTTACATTCTCATAATCAACGGTAGAGCGAAGGGTTCAACTTACCTCTAAAAACAACGTAAGGCATCACCCACGTCGTTTAAATTCATAGATCTAATGTTAGTGGCTATGGTATTGAATTTAGAAAGAAAGTTAGAAAACCCCTTGAAAAGCTATATTCAGCAGGGTTTTCTAACTTTTGTTCTAATAGGTATGGTTATAGGTATTTATTACTCGACCACATTTAATTAAAGTAGTCTAGAATTTAGGCAACACCTTTTATAGTTGATGCCTAAATGCAACTGCCTGCAACATTGCCAGATGAAACTCTTTTTAGTCGATATATCAGGCATATGACTATTCTGGGTATGAATGAAAAAGATTATCTAAAGCGTCTATTTAACAAACCACGTATCAGCATACATCCATATTTAACTATCGGCACATACAGGGCTTCTCAAATATCCGAAGAAGCTGAGCTACAGATTTTTAACGAACAAACCTTGGGGCGACTATTTTCTTATTTCTTACCACATCATGCAGCTGATATATTTTCTGGATTACGGACAAACGATGGAAATAAGGCATTCAGAGCATGCCAGCTAGCAAGCGTCAAAGAGTCAGAAACACTATCCATAAAATACTGCTCATTATGTGCTTCTCAAGATATCTGGCAATATGGCGTTAGTTATTGGCATCGAATTCATCAAATCCCAGGTATTGAAGCATGCCCATATCATCAAGTTTTGTTAGTTCACCAAGATTTACCCCAACGCCCTCAAATTGAACCTGGTTTCTTACCAGAAAGCGACATGCCGGCAAGGTCGTGTTCCCTGTTTAGTTTCAAGTTTGCGCAATATGCTCAAGAATTTTTAATTAGTATTACTAACTCAATAGACTCGTATGACAGAAATGAACTGATAAACAAGCTAAAAGATTTGGGGTATGTCACGAAGAAGAATAAATTTCGAAGGAAAAAAATAACTTCTGATATTTTTAGCTTTGCTAGCAACCTCAAACACACTGATCCTGAGTTATTGCCACATTCAGACCATGATTATCGGTATTTCTCATATTTACTATCTGGAAAGGTATCGCAACATCCTTTTAAATACTTACTTGTGGGGTTTTGGTTAAATAGCTTCCGAAATTGCAGCTCAGAAAGTGAATATACATCATTTGAATTCATTTCGTCCAAAAGCGATACTATTGAGAGGACGTGTATATCTTTGTTAAAGCAGGGTACATCAATGGCCGAAATATATCGGCAAACAGGTAAAAGCCGAAGCTATCTCAAATTGCTCAGCTATCGAAACCAAATACATATCAATACAAAACAAATCAAAATTTCTTATGAAGTTAAAGAATTCATTATTAATATGGCTAGAAAAGGGTTTCATCGTAACGCCATTGCAAAGCAATTTGATATATCAACCGGTAGTGTCGAACAAATAATTTCTTCAGTAGATGGCCTGGTTCAAAAACGAAAAAGATATAAATTCGAATCAAAACGCCGCAAATATAAGGTTCAAATTTTAAGAACTATGCAATCTTCGCCCACAGCGTTAAAACAAGAAATTAAACAATCCTGTTATGCTGCTTTTCATTGGCTGTATCTTCACGAGAAAGAATGGCTAAACAAAACATTACCTGCTCCAACAAAGCCTATACCTGCCTCAAAGGTAGATTGGAAAAAAAGAGATGAGATACTAGAGCCTAAGGTTAGGCGTTTGATGTTGAAATATAGTGGTTGTATTTCACGCACTAAGCTGGACAAAGAAATTGGTGGTCACGGGTGGTTAATAAAAATGAAGCATAAATTACCACTTACCTTGAAAGTATATTATGAGCTGGCAGAAAAGACTTAATACCAATATTTCCTGATCAGTAATTTCCCTGAGTATTATATGTTATAGCTTAATTGAACCATTGCGATCGAAAGTCGACACCAATTAACTTTAACCTGAATACCGATGATGAGCCCTAGTCACTCTAATTAAAGAAAGTGGGGTTGTTCATATTCGGTATGTTTTCTCGTGGGGCGGCCAGTTTTTCACAAATACTCATATTCTATATACGAACATCGCATTCAAGTTTTCTGTAGATAAAAATAAGCACTGGTATAAGTATTTAAGCGGGCATCTAGATGCCATATCTAATGCTAGAAGGAGTTAAATATGCCTTTTTGTTAGAGGGTACCGGTTAGTGGATTAAAAGTCGGTTTGTTGGGTGAACTTTCTGTAGAACTTTGCTATAACCAAGATTAAAATAGTCAACTTAAGTTGCAGTCAACAAACACGTTTTGGCTTAATGCGATACATCTGTAGATATCACCACAAAAAAATAGGCAAAAAAAACCGATTTAGAAAAATGGTTACCTACGGAACTGCAGCCCTACGTTTATTGGCGCCAAGTTAGCGCCAGTATCATGGTAAGCATACTTATCTACCTTAATATTCTTTGTGATTTGTAGGTTTTTTTGCTGTGTTCAGAGTGTGTCAGCTGATGTTCATAATAATTATTGAATCTAAATACTATAGGCCATATGGATTGTGATTAAACCAGCACTTAATGAGTCTGTGAGTAGTTGGGTTTTTCGTGTTCATTTGTTAAATGGTATATCCGACTTCTCTAACATAATTAGCCAAAATGGTAAATGGACGCCTTTTCCAAGAATATTAAATGGAACTCTTGATATTTATCTTCCAATAGATGAATTGGAGATACGAAGGCTATTAAGAGGCATCGGTATGTCGTCTCCAGATACAAAGGTCTTTTCAGATCCTGTTGACTATACATACTATTTACGGTGGTTTTATGGTGATGAAAAGTTCGCATGGGGCTGTCGTAAAATAGGAGGGGTGATGACTTATTGCCTGGAATGTATCAGGTCAAGTATTCGCATTAACGGATTTGGTTTCTTTAATGTCAATTGGTTAACTAGCCCCTATTGTGAGAAACATGATTGTTCGCTCTCTATATTGTCAGCTATGTCTAGGAAGGACGCCGTTATAGATTGTAAGACTATTCTTATGGGTGAGCACCCTGCTTCGAGTAAATTGCTTGATCCCAGTGTATTAATCGACCATAAAAACAAGCTAGATGGTCTTAGACTGTATTTTGATAGGGTAACCGATTGGGTTGCTCCATGTTTGAGGTTTCCTATTGCTAAATTCGTACATTCAAACGAGTGCCTGTTTCCAGAACAATTTGCTAAAAAAATGGGAGTTAATCGTTTCATTGGTCTTAAAAATTACAGTTCACCTGATTTTTTGGTTAGTGACTGGCTTTTAGGTGCTATCTACACGTCGCTTGAGGAAACTCAGTGCGAAGTTTTCAAAGGGTTTATGCGAAAAGAATCTGAGTTTGTTTTCGTAGCTGGCGGCGTTATCAGCAAATACTCTATCATTGAAATTTTATATAAATACCGCGAAGCAAGTTGTAATGAATGTGAAAGTTTTGATTGCCCGGCCAATCATGGAACATTAAATACAAAGCTAGTTGAAGGTTCTTCCACCGAAACTGAAAAACTAGAAGTTGTGCCTGAATTTTGTGATGCTTAAGTTAGTTATCATATGGACAAACTTTAAGAGAAATAACTAGCCTTATGGACAAACTTTATTGTCGCTGCACAATTTAATTTGATGAACTCAACATACTTAGCCATATTAAAAACAGTA
>TARA_R110001599_G_scaffold84084_6_pt1 | contig 20883 bp, 15 predicted proteins | sample TARA_R110001599 | Tara Oceans TARA_R110001599 (sample SAMEA4398360) | marine metagenome | biome: Polar Biome; feature: [MES] marine water layer (ENVO:01000295) within the mesopelagic zone...; material: water (ENVO:00002006), including particulate matter (ENVO:01000060) such as......
TACTTATAGTAAGAGAGACAGTCCATCATAGCAACTCATTATTTAGAGGAACTAAAAGATTAAAAAAGAAGGCAAATATCAGAAAGCGAAAAAAAATAGGGCAAAAAAAAGCACTAACCTTTGAAAAGGCTAGTGCTTTAATATTATAAACTAGGGTCAATTATTTTTTACCCTGATCCATTTTTTCTTTCAATGCAGACAATGCATCCAAATCTCCTAATGTAGATTTTTCTGCGCCAGCTCCACTGTCAGTGCTGCTTGCAGCTTTCTTTTTAGGACTGCTCGCTTTCTTAGTAGTAGCTTTAGGCATTGCTTCTTCTTTGAAGGTAGCAGTGTGAGAAAGTACTATTCGCTTGTCGTCTTTAGAAAACTCAATTACAGTGAAGTCAAGGCTTTCACCTGCATCTGCTTGGCTTCCGTCCTCTTTTTCAAGATTTTTGGTAGTAGCAAATCCTTCAAGACCGTAAGGCAATTCAAGTACAGCTCCTTTATCATTTTTAGAGATGATAGAGCATTTATGAGTAGATCCAATTGGGAACACATTTTCGAAAGTATCCCAAGGGTTTTCTTCCAATTGTTTGTGCCCAAGTGCCAATCTTCTGCTATCAAGATCTAATTCTAGAACGATAACATCCAATTCGTCACTTACTTTCACAAATTCTGATGGATGCTTGATCTTTTTAGTCCAAGATAAATCAGATACGTGAACCAATCCGTCGATACCTTCTTCAAGCTCTAAGAAAAGACCGAAGTTGGTAAGGTTTCTAACAATACCTTTATGTTTGGTACCGATAGCATATTTGGTAGACATTTCTTGTTTAGTCCAAGGGTCTTCAGTAAGTTGTTTGATACCTAAAGACATCTTACGCTCTTCTTTGTCTAAAGTAAGAACAACAGCTTCGATCTCGTCACTAACTTTCACGAAGTCAGCTGGATTTCTTAAGTGTTGTGACCAAGACATTTCAGATACGTGAATCAAACCTTCAACGCCAGGAGCCAATTCAAGGAATGCACCGTAGTCAGCTACGTTTACAATCTTACCTTTAACTTTAGAACCAACTTCCAAAGTAGCAGAAAGAGAATCCCAAGGATGAGCAGTCAATTGCTTCATACCCAAAGAAATTCTTTTCTTATCATCATCAAAGTCTAGTACTACTACCTGAACTTTGTCGTCAAGGTTAAGCACTTCTTCTGGATGATTGATACGTCCCCAAGAAATATCTGTAATATGAAGTAAACCATCTACACCACCCAAATCGATGAATACACCGAAATTGGTCATGTTTTTGATAATACCTTCAAGTACTTGACCTTTTTCAAGGTTGTTAAGGATTTCAGCTTTTTGTTTCTCAAGATCTTTTTCGATCAAGACTTTGTGTGAAACAACAACGTTATCATTAGCGTGGTTTATTTTCACCACTTTAACTTCCATCTTTTTGCCTACATAGATATCAAAATCTCTGATAGGTTTAACGTCGATTTGAGATCCAGGTAAGAAGGCTTCTACACCATAGATATCAACGATCAATCCACCTTTGGTTCTTCTCTTAACCAAACCTTCGATCACATTGTCTTGCTCCAATGCTTCCTCAATGGTTTGCCAAGCTTTCACCATCTTGGCTTTCTTACGGGAAAGAACTAACTGACCCAATGAATTCTCCTGCTCCTCGATGAATAATTCTACTTCATCACCGATTTTCAAACCTTCAATATCACGGAATTCATTTAGAGGAACTAGTCCATCTGATTTGAAACCAATGTTTATGATTACATCCTTATCATTGATACCAACTACGGTACCTGTGATAACTTCTTTTTCTGTAATCTCAGTAAGGGTATTGTCGTAGAGGTTTTCCATTTCCTCTCTCTCAGCTTTGGTGTAGCCTTCTCCAAAACCCTTGGTTTCAAATTTGTCCCAATTAAAATCTTCTTGATTTGACATAATTAATATATAACCCTGATTTTCAACAGCCCTAGGATCATCAGGCTGAGGTTTTTATTAATGATTCCTTTTGTTAGAAGGCCCATTCACCCGAATGGTTTGCAAATTTACGAATTATTTTAGGATTAGAAACTGTAAACCAACAAAATATCAAGATCTAAAATATTTACAGTCCCTTTTGATCAAACTTGCCTCATGGCAAGAAATGGAATCCATTCTTCAGCATGGCGTTCGGCATATTCAGCAAGAAAATAGGAAAGATTTGGTTTAAAAGGAAAGCTCACAAGCGGCATACCTGCTTCTTCAGGAGTTTTATTGCCCTTAATGGTATTGCAGCGGTGGCAGGCAGTAATGAGATTCTTCCAAGTAGTTTTTCCCCCTTTGGATTTAGGAATAACATGGTCAAGGGTCAGGTCTTTCTCAGACCCACAATACTGACAAGTATATTTATCCCGCTTAAAAAGATTGTTTCTGTTCAGCAAAACCCCATTATAAGGGATGTTTTTGTAATGATTGAGCCGAATAACTGCAGGGTAATCAAAAACATGGTCTACTGACCTTATTTGAAGGTAATCGTACTTTACCAGTAAAGTGGCTTTATCTAGATAAGTCAACACAAAACCCTTGTGTACATTGACTACCCCTACCGGTGAATGATCTAAGTTCAGGACAAGCACTTTCTTTTCTGATATCTCCTTCATCAATCTACTAGTTTTTTTACGGTTAGCAATTGAACATTGTTTTTAAAGCGATTATTGGTTGTGCTCCATTTTTCCGGATCAAAAGCCCCGAACTTTACTTTTTCTTTGACCCAAAGTAATGTGCCCTCACCAATATATAACCCCAACTGAAATGGCACGCCACTTTGGTTGCCAAAAATGATTACATCTCCTACATCTATTTCAGAAACATCCTGCCTTCCTTCTATATGCCCTAGTGAACCAAGTTCATTCGGGAAGACTATCCCTCCTATTTTAAAAAGCAAGTTAATCCAAGAAGATCCATTTAAACCAAAAATGCTTCTGCCCCCGGATAGATAAGGGGCATGGAGAAAACTTAAGCCTATTTTTTTAATTTCCTGCCTATTGGCTTTCTTTTCATAAGGCCTACTATTCCCCTTAAATTTTATTGAATCTTCCCACTCGAAGATTTCATTTTGTCCGGCATGTAACTGACTACCGGGCAATAAAAACATAGTAGCATCTTTCAACTTTATTTCCCCTATCCCTTGGGAGACTATTTGACGGGGCGATTTCGCAAAAAATTCGAATGCTTCTTTCGTAAGGGGATGATGTTGGGAAGCAAGAATCCAACCTGAGCCAATGAATTCTAAACCTTCAATTTTTAACCACTGTCCATCATCACTCACCACAATAACTTCATACAACTCACCAAAAAGTATTTGGGTGCTTAACCCGGCATCACTCACAGGTTTCTCATAAACACTGAGGAGTGAAAGCCTACAGATACCAAAAGTAGGATTAGAATGCCATTCTTTGAAGGTCTCGTTTTGCATCTTTTTCTTTTAGTGAATGTCGTTTGTCATGCACTTTTTTACCCTTACCCAGCGCCACTTCTATCTTGGCCAGCCCCTTGTCATTAATAAATACCCTAATAGGCACTATGGTAAGTCCTTTTTCTGCAAATTTGTTTTGCAGTTTTTTCAACTCTTGTTTTTGTAGCAATAGCTTTCTTTCTCTAACCGGGTCATGATTAAAATGAGCGGCCAGCGTATAAGGTGCTATGTGCATTTGTTTTATAAACAATTCATTGTTTCGGAAATAGCAATAGGCCTCCGTAAGCGAGACCTTTCCTTCCCGAATTGACTTAATCTCCGTCCCCTTAAGTACAAGCCCTGCTTTGTATTTATCTATGAATTCAAACTCAAAGCTTGCTTTCTTATTTTTAATATTTATTATTTTCTCGAATTTATTCTTTTTAGCCATGATTTCCAATTTTCAATTTTGCCAACGGGCTGACGTTCAAATCTGTAAATATTCCAGCTTGAAATTTAAAATGTGCTGCCATTGCCACCATTGCCGCATTGTCTGTACAATATTCTAGTTTGGGAAGATAAACATTCCACCGGTATTTTTTTGCTTCCTCCATAATGGTTTCCCTCAAACCGGAATTGGCAGAGACACCTCCTGCAATGGCTATTTCCTTAATGCCTCTTTCTTTAGTCACTTTTACCAACTTTTGCATTAGCATTTTAATAAGCGTGTGCTGTACCGAAGCGCATATGTTTTCCAGATTTTTCTCAATAAAATCCGGATCTTTTTTAATATTATCTCTAAGAAAATAAAGTACTGCAGTTTTTATGCCACTAAATGAAAAAGAGAGTCCTTTCATGTCCGACAATGGAAAAGTAAAGGCCTGAGGATTTCCCTTTGCCGCCAACTTATCCAAATGCGGACCACCGGGATAGGGTAAGCCTATAATTTTAGCGATTTTATCAAAAGCCTCCCCTACTGCATCATCTTGTGTTTCCCCTAAAACCTCCATATCCAATGGACTATTGACCAATACCAATTGGGTATGCCCTCCACTCACCGTGAGGCAAATAAAAGGAAAAGCAGGCTGTGGAGAATCGATAAAATGGGCCAGTACATGGGCTTCCATGTGATTTACCTCAATGATAGGCTTATCGAGAGCATAAGCAAATGACTTTGCGAAAGACACTCCAACCAAAAGCGCACCCATCAACCCTGGACCACGGGTAAAAGCAACCGCACTTAATTCCTCTTTTGCAATCCCCGAAGATTTTATTGCTTCAGCCACCACCGGAATAAGGTGCTGCTGATGGGCTCTAGAGGCCAATTCTGGAACTACCCCACCATATTTCTCATGTACAGATTGCGTGGCGACAATATTATTAAGTATTTTGCCATCAGAAATCACTGCTGCTGACGTTTCATCACAAGAGGATTCTATTGCTAATATATTACAACTCATTTCGTGCCTGTTGGAAAATAAATCGAAAGTTAAGGAAATTTTGCTGAACGCCCTCAGATGGACGTTTAGGATCATGAGCTACTTGCTCATTTTCCTGGTTACGATTACTTTGTTACTGCAAATCCCAGTCTTACAAACTTACCTCGCCGGGTTCTTCACCAACCATATCAGCAAAGAGACTGGTTATGAAACAGAAATAGGCAGGGTAAACATTCGTTGGTGGGATGCCATCAGCCTACAGGAAGTCACGATAAGGGATCTTCAGGACAGTTTGATGATGGACCTTGACGAGGTATATATCGACTTCTCCATTAAAGGAATAATGGACAATGAACAGCCTGGATTTGATGAAATCAATCTCAACAACGGAAAAGTCAGGATTTTAACTCATCCCGATGGTGAGGGATTGAATATTTCCGTATTTCTAAGCCGGGTAAGACAAATTCTTCTTCCAAAGAAAGAAAAAAACAACTTGAAGGCTTCCACCTTTACAATTGGTAATGTCTCCTTAATAAAAACCTCTTTGGATATCGTGGATTACACCCTCCCTCCCTTCGATATAAAGTTTGATTATGGCAACCTTCAGTTTAGAGACCTAGTGGCTAGTGCTACAGATTTCTATGTCAGAAGAGATACGGTGGCATTTGACCTCAAGCACATGAAAGGTGTGGAAGCCAATTCCGGAATGGTTTTTCAACAACTGCAAACCAATTTCACCTATTCGAGTACGGGGATGGAATTCAAAGATCTCTACTTAAAGTCCAATCAAACAGAAATAAAAAACTATCTCAAATTCGAATATGACTCTCCCGGAGATTTAAGAGATTTTAATCGAAAGGTGGAGATTCTAGCCCAGTTGGATGAAGCAGTTTTAGATATCAGGGACTTGGGGTATTTTTCTGACAATATTCCTTCCATTGATGACCGACTCTACCTTAGCGGTCAGGTCAACGGACGGGTTGACTCTATTTATTCCGATGAGCTTCTCTTAAGGTTTGGGGATAGAAGTGCTTTGTTTGGAAAATTCAATATTGAAGGCTTGCCAAAGGTGTCTGAAACCTACTTTGATCTTTCATTGATCAATTCCAGCATGAGCCCTAAAGACCTATACCCTTACGTCACGGCGCAAGCTAGAAATGAACTCAATAAATTCGGCATCATCCGCTTTAACTCTGATTTTGAAGGCCAGCTAACCGATTTTATAGCCAATGGGAACTTCCGTACAGAAATTGGCAGGCTGAATGGTACCCTCAACTATCTTAAACAAGACGGTGCACCAACCTATAATGGGCAATTGGAGGTAACGAATCTGGACCTGGGTATTTTAATGGAGGATCCTGAGAATTTTCAAAAAACAAGTTTCAAAGGTCAGATTAAAGGCTCAGGCTTTAGTGTTTCTACAGCAATTATTGAATTGGATGCCAATTTCAGTAAATTAGGTATTAACCATTACGACTTTAAAAACATTGAGACCAAAGCAACTTTTGCAAAGGACTTATTTGAGGGAAAATTAGCCGTAGATGATCCAAATTTGGTAATGGATGTAGATGGGATGCTAGACCTAAGAAACAACAAAGACTCAGCAAATCTCATATTGGATCTTGATACAGCATTCTTGAACGAAATAAACTTAACAGACAACGCCATTTTTCTCAGTGGGAATTTCGAACTAGACACTAAGGGAATAAATCTGGATGACATCGAAGGGGTAGCAAGGTTTAGAGATGTGCTGGTCAGTTATGATGGACGTGATCTCTTTCTGGACTATTTCCTCTTTCAATCCCTTTTCACAGATAATTCTAGGGTGATATCCCTTAACTCGGACCTTCTGGTAGCAGGCATCAGTGGGAATTTTAAGGTGGAGCAATTAAAAAATGACCTGCAGCAATTGTGGAAAAATTATTATGCCATTTTAACCAATAATTATTCAGGTCCTAAAGTTTCCAAACAAAGCGCCAGCAATCCCTATCAGATAGATATAACCGTGGATTTAAGGGATGCCAATCCAATATTGAATTTGATTGACCCTATGCTGTTTATTTCAAATAATACGCAGGTGGAAGGCGCATTTTATCAAACCGAGCAAAACACAGTGTTCAACTTCTACAGTGGGATAGATACTATTTATTACGGCAACAATTATTTTATCGATAATAATATTGATTTGAACACTGCCAAATACAAGAACAGCAACGAAGTACTGGCCTCATTTTATGTATTGTCCAAAGAGATTCAACTCAATTCAGGTTTTAATTTTCATAACCTCGCAGTAGAAACAATATGGAACCAGTCCAAGTTGGACATTACCTTCTATTTGGATCAGTTGCTTACCGAAAGCCATTTTGACATAGGTGCAGAAGTAAATTTATCTCCGGACAAAACGCTTATAAAACTCTCCCCTTCAGAAATCAAATTACTGGATGACTATTGGCAATTCGAGGAGGGCAATAGCATCAGCATCAAAGCCGATGAAACCCAATTCGATAAAATTAAACTATACCATGGAAATGAGTATATCTCAGCACAGGGTAAAATCAACCATAATCCGGAGGACAAAATGGAGATCAACATCAATGAATTGAACCTTGATTTCCTTAATTCTTTTGGGCTCAAAGAGTATGAAGGGATAGCAAACGGATTGATAAACCTTAAAGAAGGCTGGAATAAGCAGGGAATGAAAGGGGCTTTGTCTATTAGAGACATCTACATCAATCAATTTTTGGTTGGGGAGATTGAAGCCAATGCATTTTATGCAGATGATGTGGTAAACCTTTCCATTCAAAATATCCGAGAAGGGGCCAAAGTTATCGACCTTACTGGTGATTTGGGTAATGATGAGCGGGAAATGGCTCTAAATGCGCGTTTTACAGATGCCCGACTATCGGTTATTGAACCATTTATAGCCGATTACCTGACCAATATTGATGGAAAACTCAATGGAAATCTAAAAGTAGGAGGAACCGTTACCCACCCGATTGTAGAAGGATTGGGCAAGTTGGATGGGGCTACTTTCAGGTTTAATTACCTCAACACAACCTACATGGTAGATGGAAATGTGATTTTTGAACCCAATGAAATTAGCTTTAGAGGTTTGGAATTAAGAGATGTCAACAACAATATAGCAGGCCTTAGGGGAGGGATTGTGCATGATAATTTCGATAACTTCCTTCTGGATCTTACCGCTCAAATGAATAATTTTCAGGTAATGAACACCAGTGCTGCAGACAATGACCTATTCTTTGGAACCGCCTTCGCTACTGGAGACATCAGTGTGTTTGGGGCAGCCAATAATTTGGACCTCACAGCAAATGCCACATCCCAACCCAATACGAAAATTTACATTCCAATGGGAGAATCTAATGGTCAAGCTCAGGAAGATTTCATAAATATCATCAATCTTAGAGACACTACCCAACTGCTTGAACTGGAAGAAACCGTTGATAAATTGACGATTAATAATCTCAGGATGAACCTGAACCTGGATATAACCCCAGATGCTTATGTTGAAATTCAAATAGATCCAAAAACAGGAGAGAATATTCAGGGCCATGGAAAAGGCGTTATCAATATGAATATTGATACTCAGGGGAATTTCACCATGACGGGAAATTATGAAATAGTGGATGCCCTCTATAATTTTTCTTTATACAATGTGATCAACAAAAAGTTTGTGATCGAGCCGGGAGGAATTATCAATTGGTACGGAGACCCTTATCAAGGGGTAATGGATATATCTGCCATTTATCAGGAAAATGTTTCCCTAACATCTCTTCAAACAAGTTCCACCACAAGTTCACTTGAAAACAGTCAAATAAAACGTCGATTTCCTGTAAAAGTGATTATGGATCTAGAAGGTGAATTGTTGTCACCCAATATTTCCTTTGATTTTGACTTTTCAGAATTCCCTGAAGACAGTGAGTTACAAACTACTATTTCTGCTTTCAAAAACAGGATAGCCAATGATGAACAAGAAAAAAACCGTCAGGTTTTCTCATTGATAATGCTTAGGAGATTCTCTCCAGAAGGCCAATTTAATAGTGCCGGTATTGGTTTCTCTAACCTCAGCCAATTGATTTCTTCCCAACTCAATAACCTGATCGCTCAGGTGGATGAAAATCTGGAAATAGATTTTGACCTAATGGGATTGGATGAGTCAGCACTGGAAACATTCCAACTACGAGTGGCTTACACCTTCTTTGACGGAAGGTTGCGGGTTACAAGAGATGGTGGATTTACCGATCTACAAGGCAAGGCAGACTTAAATACCATCGCAGGAGATTGGCAGGCTGAGTACCTCTTGACAGAGAATGGCCAATACCGTGTAAGGGTATACAACCGCAATAACTTCAATAATCTTACGGCACTAAACATTAATAACCGCGCCCCAAATACTTATGGGGTATCCATTTCTCAAAACCTCCTCTTCAGCTCCCTTAAAGAGTTGTTTCAAAACTTTAAGCGAAACAAACAGGTGTACATCAATGATTCCGATGAATACCTTAGAGGCGATTTCAATATAAATTTAGAAGAGGTAGCCCCTGACCTATTCAAACCAGAACCTAGGGAAGCCCCTGCACTAATCAATATCATCGACAAAGAAAATCGTTGAGCCTATTAAACAATATCTCCCTTTTTTGATTATTGTAGTATGGATAAAGTGACGATATTTTGGTTTAGAAGAGACTTAAGACTTTCTGACAACATCGGTTTGTTTAAGGCCTATGAAAATGAAAAGAATGTTTTACCTCTTTTTATTTTTGATGAAGACATTCTTGACAATCTGGAAGAGAAGAAAGACCCTAGGGTTCAATTCATCCATTCACAGGTTAAAAACCTCCATAAAAAATTGAAGGAATATGACAGTTCGATTCTGGTTAGGAAAGGTAAACCCCTTGCCATTTTTACTGAATTGACCAAAGAATATACTATTCAAAATGTATACACCAACCGTGATTATGAACCCTACGCCAGAGATAGGGACAAAAGGGTCGAGGAGTTTTTAGCAGAAAAAGACATCCCTTTTAAGGATTTTAAAGATCAGGTGATTTTTGAAAAAGATGAAATCACAAACAATGAGGGCAGCTTCTACCAGGTATTTACTCCCTACAGTAAAGTCTGGCTTCAAAAACTGAAAGAGCTTGATATGGAACTTGTCGATTTGGATGGAAGAAAAAAATCATTTTATAAAACAGCTCCGCTGCCTTTTCCTTCCCTTAAAGACATTGGATTTGAAGAAAGTTCTATTGAAATTCCAGAACTAAAAATCGACGAAAAACTAATTCAAGATTACGATAAAACCAGAAACTTCCCTGCCAAGTCAGGGACCAGCCGATTAGGTATTCACTTACGTTTTGGAACAATTAGCATCCGCCGGCTTGTCCAGGAGGCTGCTGAACTAAATGGGACATACCTCAATGAACTAATATGGAGAGAATTTTACATGATGATCCTCTATCAGAAGCCTTCAGTAATTGACAGCTCTTTCAAAGAAAAATATGACAGGATCTTGTGGAGCAATGACGAAGAAGCCTTCCAAAAATGGTGTGAGGGTAAAACGGGTTACCCCATGGTAGACGCAGGCATGCGGGAGCTAAATAGCACTGGCTACATGCACAACAGGGTAAGGATGATCACTGCTAGCTTTCTGACCAAGCATTTGCTGATTGACTGGCGTTGGGGTGAAGCCTATTTTGCAAGTAAACTACTCGATTTTGAATTGTCCTCCAACAATGGAGGTTGGCAATGGGCTGCTGGCACAGGTACAGATGCTCAACCCTATTTCCGAATATTCAACCCGGAGTCCCAAATGAACAAATTCGACAAGGATAAAAAATACATTAAAAAATGGGTGCCCGAATACGGTACTTCTGATTATCCAGAACCGATAATTGAACACAAAAAAGCCAGAGAAAGGGCTTTGGAAACCTATAAAGAAGCTTTAGCCAAATAACAGGAGCTTGAAGAATTAAATTAACTAATTAGATGCTGATCAAAGCCAAGCTTTACCAATTTTTCAAAAGCTAACCATACCTCCTGAGGTATTTCCTGCTCAATTTGAAAACCAAGTTTGGGGTATTCTTTTATTCTTTGCAAATCTCCAACCATTGACTGAATAACTACAGCCATAGAAATCTCCTCATTGGGGTAATCCTCAAAAGATATATTTGGGCTGGTAACACAAACAGCTTTCTCCGGCCAATTTTTCTTAAACGTAGCATAAGAACGCCTCTCCATATAGGGTTTTTGAACAATGATAAATGAAGTTAAATCCAGTTTTCTTTCATCCAGTATTTTCTGTGTAAACTGAATATTCTCACCGGTGTTGGTAGATTGGTTTTCTATAATAATGGCTGATTTTGGCACGCCTATTTGCAATGCAATTTTTGCAAATTTGTCTGCTTCAGGCTCATCCCAAATACCTAGTGTAAAGTTCCCTAAACCTCCTGAAAGGATCAAATAATCAGCCATGCCGTCCAGCCAAAGTTTGGCTCCCCTTTCAGCCACTCTGGTATCATGACTACCCAATACAAATATGGCATCTGCCTTTTTTAAATCATGTTTTAGTTGGTGGTAGTTCCAAAGAATTTTTGCCAATATTTTAATTTCATTGGTAATTGTAGGTTGTTCTTTTTTAAGCATCCTTTTTTTTTATTCAATTAAAATTAGCGTACTATCGATCCAATTGGATTACCGTTAAACCCAGCAAAACGCCTATTGATTTCAAAAATGATATATTTTCTCGGGTAAATTTAAAAAGACCATCGATAATTATTAAATTAAAGCCCTAAAATCACACTAACAACATCATGATATCTAGAAGGAAATTAATCAAGCGCCTGGCCTCACTCCCCGTTTTAGGTGGACTGGCAGGTAGCAGTACCTTATTGGCCGAAACCTTGCCATCAACTACCGCCACAGTAGCTAAAAGGGATTTAATAAAAGAATTGGGCCTAAGAACCTTTATTAATGCAGCTGGAAATTATACTTCCATGACTGCTTCTTTGATGCCACCTGAAGTAATGGAAACCATTAATCTGGCTTCCAAAAAATACGTTTTACTTAACGACGTACAAGACAGAGTAGGCGAAAAAATCGCAGGTCTTTGCCATGCTGAAGGTGCAATGGTCACCGCAGGATGTTGGTCTGCATTGGTTCTGGGTATGGCAGGTGTACTTACTGGCAAAGATTCCAAAAAAGCTGCCCAACTACCATTTTTGGAAGGCACTGGGATGAAATCAGAAGTAATCCTCCAAAAAAGTCATGCCAATGGCTACCATCATGCACTCACCAACACTGGTGTAAAATTGATAATGATTGAAACAAAGCAGGAACTAGAGGCTGCCATCAACGAAAAAACTGCCATGATGTGGTTTTTAAATCGTGAGGCGCCAGTAGGCCAAATCAAGCATGAGGAATGGATTGCCATCGCTAAAAAGCATGGTATTCCTACTATGAATGACATTGCAGCAGATGTGCCTCCAGTAGAAAATCTATGGCGATTTAATGACATGGGATTTGATCTTGTGGCCATTTCCGGTGGAAAAGCCATGGCAGGACCTCAAAGTGCTGGAATTTTAATGGGGAAAAAGCACCTCATTGAAGCCGCCAGGCTTAGTGCTCCTCCAAGAGGTGGAAATATTGGACGTGGACAAAAAGTCAATAAAGAAGAAATTCTAGGCATGTACATGGCCTTAGAAACCTTTATCAACAGAGACCACGATAAAATCTGGCAAACTTGGGAAGACAGAGTTGCCCTTATCGATGAGGCAATTGCTGACCTACCAGGGATCACTACTGAAGTGGTAGTACCTGAAGTAGCCAATCATAACCCCTCATTGAAAATTTCATGGGAAGGAAGCCAGCATTCATTCTCTGCCAAAGACGTGGGAGCTGATCTAAGAGATGGTAATCCATCCATAGAAACCATTGATTGGGAGGAACCAAAAAGTCTACGTTTGACCGTATTTATGCTCGAAAAAGGTCAAGATAAAATTGTAGCCAAAAAACTAAAAGAGTCACTAGAAAAAAGAACTGCTTAAACCCGGTTTTTGCAATAGAAGGCATATCCGCTTATTCTGGCTCGACAGGGAATTGGTTAAAAAATACCAAGGTATTAGCAAGGAAGTCAAGGCTGTGCTAGGATGTTCCGGTAATCGTTAAGATTAAAGCCATTACCCCAATTAGTAAAAGCTGTCGTTTGTCCTAGGTTTAAGCGCATCAAAAAGTTTTGCCATGTTTTTTATAAAAAATCCGGCCGTGAAAGTTATTGTAACTTAACACGCCGGATTTTTACTTTAGTGGCCATTGTACTACCGCAAAAAATAGAAGAAGTTAAACCCGAAATATGCAATAGACAATCTATTACGTGCTGAAATCGCTTCAAAATCAGCCACACCAATAGGCCTATTGGCAAAGTTTAGAAGTGGGAAAAACACGAATTAACAAAACCATTGCGTATATTGGGTAATAATAATTTCAGGGATTGGTTATTTATCTGAACCCAAATGGAGGATATACCAAAATATCCCAAAACCATTGCTAATTAATTTAGAGTAATCGACCATAGTTTTTTACGGTTACCGATGGATTCTGGTATTCTATTTTTATTATTGTAAGATTTTCTATGGTGAAGTTACCCCAAATACAAAGAGGCAAAATTTATGTTCTGCTGGCCGTCCTTTCATGGCTAGCCTTACTTCTCGTTAATTTGATCCGAGTATTTGGAGAAATCAACCAAATGGAGGGTTTAATCGGTAAAGAAATCACCTGGATTCTTGAAATCCTCTTTTTTATCTGGTTATATATTTTTTTCAATGATGCCATAAAGAAAAATCAACACCGAAGTTTCATCCACTTTATATGGAGGGCTGCTTCGACGGGTTTAATGGCAACCGGTACCTCTTTTCTGATTATATTCTTTTACTACTTATTGGGGGACTCAAGATTATCTGAAGACCCACTGCTGAAAAATTTCTTTTACCATGTCAACTTTGCAGTAGTTTCCATCTTTCTTATTTCAACTACTCTAAGCTGGAAGCACCTGATACTCTATCAAAAAAGTAAAGCCATCGTTCAGCAATGGCAAGCCTATGAAGTAATTCTATTGATCAGCATGTTCTTTGTTTTAATAAGCCAAGCCAGCTTCAATTATGGCTTTATGTTTGGGCTTATCTTTCTGATCATTTATGGTGCCATCCTTTCCATCAACCTAAAGTGGATACCCTACCTAACCTTTGCGGAAAAGTGGAAGTCAATATTATTTCTGGTAGTTATCATCGCTTGTACGGTCTACCTCTTTTTTCGGCTGGTCTCGTATACACAGCAAAACATCCATTTCATTAACCTCTCAGAAAACCTCTTCCTTTTGGGACTGTTTGTTTTCGTACTCTTGTATGCGGTTTTCAGTTCACTTGTGACCTTGTTTAACCTACCTACTTCATCGGTATTTGAGCAAAAGCTAACAGAAGCTATCAGTTTTCAAAAGCTAAGTCAATCCATAAAACCTGGGGAGAATGAAGAACAGGTTTTGGATATTTTGATGGATAGCTGCATGAGTGCTGCCTACGTCGATGCAGCTTGGCTAGAACTCTATGCTTCTGAACCTGAACAAACTTCCCAAATCAAGCTGCAAAAATTCATTAGCAACCGTGAACGGCAGGAAGTAATGGGCCTATTGAAAAAAACTGCGCCATTTTCCACCTATTTAAATGGCCAGTCCAACGACCGAAAAGAGTATCTATACGGTCAGATTCCGCATGAAGTTTACAAGTCTGTACTGGTTCTTTCCGTCTCTGCAAACAAGAAGATTTTAGGAGATCTATTTCTTTTGAAAGAAGTCAAAGACGGCTTCAATAAAGAGATGATTAACATCATTTCCACCTTTGCTGGTCAAACTTCTATATCCATTGAAAATCACCGACTTCTCAATGAGGCCATCAAAAACGAGCGTTACAGAGAGGAATTAGAAATTGCACAAAGGGTACAACGCAGTCTGCTACCTTCAGAATTGCATCACAATGAGTGCTTTGAAATAGATGGATTTTCAGCTGCTGCAGATGAAGTAGGTGGAGATTACTATGAAACCTTTCGTTTCGATAAAGAAAATTTTGCTTTAATCATCGGAGATGTTTCTGGAAAAGGAACTTCTGCAGCCTTTAACATGTCACAAATGAAAGGGGTGTTTCATAGCTTGGTACAGTTAAATCTGCCACCAAAAGACTTCCTATCCAAAGCCAACAATGCCCTAAGCAGATGCCTTGAAAAGAACAACTTTATAACTACTACGTATTACACCATCAATACCTTAACGAAGGAAATTTATTTTGCTCGAGCGGGGCATTGTCCTACCTTATATTATTCCAGTGGGAAGGGTACCTCTCGGTTTTTGAACATCAAAGGTATGGGTCTTGGGATTGTTAGAAACGATGGGTACGAAAACTACCTGGAAGAAGGATTTCTAAAATACCAGGAAGGAGATGTTATGGTCATGTATACCGATGGTATCGTAGAAGCTAAAAACAAAGACAACCAGGAGTTTGGGTATGACAAATTACGCTTACTGTTGGATCGTTTCAAAACGTTTTCAGCAATGGAAATAAAAAGTAAAATAGTTGAAGAAGTTTATGATTTCGTAGGAAGGGAGACCTTACCCGACGATGATTACTCAATTTTGGTCATCAAATTTAAAGCATAAACTAAAAAAAGCTTAAAACGTATAATCAAATATGTTATCTATAAACAAAGAGGAAGAGAAGGGCCATTTAATCATACGCCTGGAAGGAGAAGTGGATGCCAGCAATTCAGTGGAACTGGATGAGGTGATTCAAGAAGTACTAAACGATGGAATAAAAGACATTCTTGTAGATGCCTATAAGCTGCAATACATATCCTCTGCAGGTTTGGGAGTTTTTATGTCCTATTTAGAAGATTTTAAGGAGAACAATGTGCTGTTTATTATTTACGGTCTCAATGAAAAGGTCATGAATGTTTTTCATATTCTGGGCCTAGACCAACTGATCACAATAACAAGTACAAAGGAAGAAGCGGAAAAGTTACTCCATGAAGCATGAATTAAAGCTATTTTGTGAAAAAAGTCGGTTGGCAGAATTACGGACATTTATGTCAAAAATTCTTGCCCCTACCCACTTAAATGATGTAAGCCAAAATCAATTGATTTTGGCCGTGGAAGAGGTATGCGCCAACCTTATCATTCATTCTCATGACTGTGACCCACATAGTTTTATATTGCTAAAGGTGAGTATAAATACAGACAATATTATTTTTGAAATTACCGACTCAGGAAAAGCATTTAATTTGATTGAATACAAATCTCCTGAAGTTAATTCAGTCATGAAAGAAAGGCGAAAAGGCGGACTAGGCTTGTTATTGGTGAGAAAAATAATGGATAAAATAGAATTTGAAACCAACCATTCCAAGAATACCTGTCGTCTGATAAAAAAACTCAATTCCAAATAAATGTTAAATCCCTTCACTTATCCGGGCCAACAACCCGAATTGTGGGGTAAAATTTGTAACATTGCAGATTAAATTGTATCCATCGTCCTATGAATTTAAAGCATATATATTTCCTTTTGTTAGGAATTTTATTTGCAAGTGCCACTCCGGTTCCTGATCCCATCAAGGAAGCAAATCCACCGTTGGACTACCTTTTAAAGATAGATGGGGAGACCTCTGATAGAGAGGAATTTCTTTATATTCTAAATAAAAACCGCCAAAAGGATGCTGCACCTATAAGCAGAACGGAATTTGAGGAGAATTTTGAGCTTTTTGTTGATTACAAACTCAAGGTAAAATATGCAATGGATCTCGGCATGCACAAGACAAAGGCATTCAGCGACGAGTTTTCTGCTTTCAAGGATCAATTAAAAAAACCTTACCTGCTGGAAAATTCGCTTACAGAAGGCGAGTTAAGAAAGGCATACAGCAGAATGCAGGAAATCGTAAAAGCAAGTCACATACTTTTCCAGTTTCCTCAAAACGCATCTAAGGAAGATTCCATTGCGGTCTTTAAAATGGCCGAAAAAATAAAGGCTGAAGCTGAAGCAGGAGAAGATTTTCACCAGCTCGCAGTACAACATTCAGATGACCCTTCGGCAAGTTCAAATAAAGGCAGTTTAGGATATTTTACGGCCTTGCAAATGGTTTTACCTTTTGAAGAAGCGGCCTATAATTTAAAAGTCGGTGAGATTTCTTCTCCAATCATTTCAGACTTTGGCTACCATATTATCAAACTGGAAGATAGAAGACCAAACCCAGGACAGCTACACGTTTCTCATCTTTTGATACGTTCGGCAGGTGCTGAAGAGGATCAAATGGCTTTCAATAAAATCAACCAGATACATCAAAATTTAATTGAAAATCCATCTCAATGGCTGGAATTGGTAAAAACCTATTCTGAAGATCCTGGAAGTAAGGCAAACAAAGGAATGATTCCTTGGTTTGGAGTTGGATCCATTGTTCCGGAATTCGAACATGCTGCATTCTCTTTAAGCAAAAAGGGCGACTTTTCAGCTCCCGTTAAAACAGAATACGGCTACCATATTATTCGCCTAGAAGGTGCAAAACCAGTACCTCCATTTAACGAAGTTCTCCCAACAATAAAATCCAATATATTAAGAGACAGTCGTTCAAACTTAATAAAAGACCAGGTTTTGGCGATGCAAAAGGCGAAATTTAACGTTACAGAAAACAGTCAACTCATCAATAGCCTTAAAAATGCATTTTCAAGCTCAAGCGGAAGGCCTGTTGCTCAGCTTTATATAAAACTAGAAGGCCTATCCAACAAAGGAGACAAGCTGATTGTTCGTTCAGAATGGAAAGACGCCACAATCCAGGATTTCATTGCTTACCTTAAAAAAGAAGGGCCATCAGTAAATACTTTACTCAACGCCTCCTTCGATGAGGTTTATGGGGATTATTTGGAAAACCTATTGGCAACCTGGGAAGAAGAGCACCTTTATCAAAACAACAAGGATTACCGGCAGTTGGTGAATGAGTACAAAAATGGCATGTTACTATTTGAATTAATGAACAATGAGGTTTGGCAAAAAGCATTAGAAGACAGTACCGGTCAAAGAAACTATTTCCAAAACAATACTGACAACTACATGTGGAGTAAAAGGGTAAAAGCCCTGATTGTCAAAGCTATAAAAGGTCAAAACATTTCCAAAGTGGAGTCATGGTTAAGTACAAAAACACTAACCGATAGTCTTTCTACTGAATTGAAAAACAGGTTTTTGGAGAAAAACACTTTGCTTTTTACAGTAGAACAAAAAACCTTTGAAGTAGACAATAATGAGCTTTTGAGTGAACTCGATTTAAATCAGACTTTCCATAAGCTGCATCAAAATGAGGAAACAGTTCTAATTGTATTGGGAGAAACACTTCCTGCTAGGCAGAAAAAGTACGAGGAAACTAGGGGAAGACTCATTCAGGATTACCAACAATACCTTGAAACAAAACTGATTACTGAACTAAAACAAAAATACACCATCCAGGTCAATGAGGATGAAAAAGAAAAAATATATCAATCTCTTGCTAAATAAGGCATTTATGACAGGAAGCATTATGCTTTTCATGTCTTCATGCGATTTGTTCAAGATGAAAAATGAACAAGCGGATACAGATGATGCTATTGTGGCCACAGTTGGTAATGCGAATCTTTACCATTCAGACATTGACCACATAAGCAGAGAAATGTCTCCGGATTTGGATTCAGCTGAATTGGTAAATCGTTATATCCAAAGTTGGGTAAAAAAGCAATTGGTTATCCGTGAAGCAAGCCAAAACCTCACACTTAACGAGGCTGAGATTAACAGAAAATTACTGGACTACAGGTATGCACTGATTGCTTATGAATTCGAGAAAAACTACGTAGAAAAAACACTTGACAAAGACGTAACCCAAAAAGAAATTGAAGAGTATTACACAAATAACAACCAGAACTTCGCGTTAAAGGAGATAATCGTACGAACCAATTTTGTAAAACTTGAAAAAAACATTCCTCAAAGAAGGCAGTTGGAACGCTTGCTAAATAGGAACAGCGAGAGTCAAAAGGAAGAATTAAAGGAGTTTGCCATTCGCTATGCCAACAATTATTTCATGGAGGACTCCACATGGATCAACTTCGATGACATAATATTAAATACACCCTTGACAAAAAACAACAACCATGTTCAATTGCTCCGTAACGAAAAGTTGATACATGTAGATGATGAAACCTATGCCTATTATTTCAAAATATTGGAATACAGACTTCAGGATCAGGTTCCTCCTTTGGAATTTGTGAAAGACGAGATTTCAAAAATCATCGTAAATAAAAGAAGAGCAGAGATTGCTGAAAAATTAAAAAGAGATATTTATAACAATGCACTTGAAAACAATGAGTTTACCATATATGAATAAATTGACCAAAGGCCTCAGCTTACTGTTGGTATTCGGTCTTTCCGTTTTCCAAATGGCTTTGGCACAAGACACTACGGAATCTGCCAAACCTGAAGAAAAAGAGAAAGAAAAAAAGCCAACAGGCCAAGTGCTTGATAAAATCATCGCTAAAGTAGACAACTATATTATTTTGGAGTCGGATCTTCAAAAAGCCTATTTGGAAGCCTCTTCACAGGCTCAACAAGGTTTTGAGATCCCTTCAAGATGTCAGGTATTTGAATCCTTGCTAATCAATAAAATGATGATGGCTAAATCAGAAATTGATTCCGTGATTGTTTCTGAAGCAGAAGTAATTATTCAAACCGATCAGCGATTTAATATGGTACTTCAACAGTTTGGTGGCGATGAAGAAACACTTATCGAAGCCTATGGTAAAACTGGGGATCAATTAAAAAACGAGATCCAGGATGCCGTAAAAGAACAATTAGTCGTACAAAAAATGCAGGGTGTGATCACCCAAGATTTGCAAGTATCTCCAAACGATGTAAGGAAATTTTATAGCTCCATCCCCAAAGATTCACTGCCATTTTTCTCCTCGGAAGTAGTGGTTGGACAAATTGTGAAAAAACCAGAAATAAGCCAATCTGAAAAGGACAAGGTGTTTAATAAATTAGCTGAAATTAAAGAGCGAATTCTTAGTGGTGAAGCTGATTTTGCTGAAATGGCCAAACAGTATTCTGAAGGCCCATCCGGACCATTAGGTGGTGACCTTGGGTTTTATAAAAGAGGAGAACTGGCTCCACAATATGAGGCCACGGCTTTTGAACTCAAGCCAGGGGAAATCAGTGACCCTGTAGAGACTGTATTTGGTTTCCATATCATTCAACTACTTGAACGAAGAGGAAACACCTTTAATACAAGGCATATATTAATGATGCCAAGCCCCTCAGAGGAAGACATCTTAAAGGCTGAACACTCTTTGGATAGTCTACGTAAAGAGATTGTGGATGGAAATATCTCTTTTGCCAAGGCTGCTAAAGAGAACTCTGATGATAGAGAAACATCTGATGCCGGAGGCTTTTTCACTGATCCTACCACAGGATCCAACAGATTAACCTCTCGAACTTTAGAAGATCCCATACTATTTTTCACCCTAGACAGTATGGAAATAGGTGACATCACACCCGTCATCAGGTTTGATGATGTAGATCCTAGAAACCAAAAATCAGAACCAGGGGTTAGGATACTCTATTACAAAGCAAGATATCCAGCCCACAGGGCCAATATCTCTGATGATTACGAAAAACTAAAAGCCGCAGCACGGCGTAAAAAAGAAGAAGACATCTTGGCAAAATGGTTTGTTGTAGCCAAAGAAGAAGTATTCATTGACATAGACCCAGCCTATGACAAATGTGAGGTTTTAAAGGATTAAGAAAATTACAGACCCATTTAAAAATGCTTCCTATACCATATAGGAAGCATTTTTTTTTCATCGAATCCGATTAAACCCGAAATATGCAATAGACATTCTATTACGTGCTGAAATCGCTTCAAAATCAGCCACTTCCTTGCTGTTTTCAATT
>TARA_R110001599_G_scaffold335612_2_pt1 | contig 20881 bp, 21 predicted proteins | sample TARA_R110001599 | Tara Oceans TARA_R110001599 (sample SAMEA4398360) | marine metagenome | biome: Polar Biome; feature: [MES] marine water layer (ENVO:01000295) within the mesopelagic zone...; material: water (ENVO:00002006), including particulate matter (ENVO:01000060) such...
ATCGACGACCAGGGCGTTGCGCATTTTACCGATATAAAGCCCATAGCGCGTGAACACGAGCATGTGGAACTGAAACGCCCTTCGCTGATCCCCATGCGGGAGAACATCACCCGGGGCAAGCGGGTCAGCACCATCAATCAGCAAGTGAACCGCAGCCTTGAGGGCAGCAGCAGTGGCCAGCGCACACTGACGGACAAACAGGAAGCGCGTGAACGCGAGCGCAAGAACGCCCGCTGCGAGGGTTACCGGGAAAAGCTGGACCGTATCCAGAAGCAGCTGCGGGCCGGATACTCCAACGACCAGGGCAACCGCCTGCGGCGACAGCGGCGGGAAGTCAGTCAGAAGCTGTCACGTGAGTGCCTGCTTGGTTGACGGTTCCCGCCGTGCCGATGGTTCAGGATGTGAACGTGGTGGAGATCAGGTAGGCCGTATAGCCTATAAAACAGGCCAGCAGGAACCCACCTTCCACCCGGTTGATTCGCCCAGGCCCACGGAAGCCATAGCCAAGGACAAACAGCGACAGTGTGAGCGCTGACATCACCGCGATATCTCGGTAGAACACCTCCGGCGCCACCACCATCGGGCTGATGGTGCCCGCAATGCCCACAACCGCCAGAGTATTGAACAGGTTGGAACCCAGGATGTTGCCCAGGGCAATATCATGCTCCCCCTTGCGGGCCGCGATTACCGACGACGCCAGCTCAGGAAGGGACGTGCCCACCGCCACAATGGTCAACCCGATGATCAGGTCGCTCACACCGAAACCAAGCGCCAACTCAACCGCACCCCACACCAGAATCCGCGAACTCACGATCAGCAGCAACAGGCCAACAATAAGCCACAACACAGCCTTGCGAAGCGGCATGGCACGGTGGCTCATTTCCTCCGCGATTTCCGCGCCCAGGGCATCGCTTTTCTGGGTCATACCCTGGCGGATGGACCATGCCAGCAACAGGAAAAACACGCCCAGCAGCACCAGGGCATCCACAAACGTCAGCTCGCCATCCCACACCTGCCAGGCGGCCAGTGCCGTTACGGCGGTGAGAATAGGCAACTCCTTGCGCATCACCTGCGAGTGAACTGCAATTGGGCTGATCAACGCCGTAATACCCAGGATCAGGGCGATGTTGGTGATGTTTGAGCCATAGGCGTTACCCAGAGCCAGCCCCGGATTGCCCTGCGTCGCCGCCAGGGCGGACACCACCATCTCAGGGGCGGAGGTGCCAAAACCAACCACCACCATGCCGATCAACAGCGGTGGCATGCCAAAGTACCCGGCCGTTGCCGCCGAGCCTTCAACAAACTTGCCGGCGCTCCACACCAGGAGGGCAAGGCCGACTGCAATGGCGGCAAACGAGAGAAGCATGGTGGATTCCTGAATCTGTGGCGCCGGGCGCCGGTATGAGTGACGTAAGTCATTCTGGTTCGGGAGGATATTAGACGCAAACGTGAGTGCTGTTATCTCAGCAGTTATGCGGATGGGGCGGGGACAACGCCTGGCGAGATGGTATTATCCTCCAACTGACAATCAGCCAACCTGGGAGCGATCCGATATGGCAAAGAAGAGGGCAAAGCCCACACAACACAGCGCGGTCCAGCGTGACCTGAAAACCCCGAAGTACCAGATGCGGGTGGTGGAAGATAAGAGCAAGTACAAGCGTAAGCGGGATAAAGCGGTACGAATCGAGGACTTCCGCAAGGCTGCCTGAAGGGTTGGTTTGCGGAAGTCTTCGGTTGGCATGAGCCGAAGGAGGTATGTTCGGCTCAAAGGTCTGTTGGATTAGGAGATACATGCCCTTGGAAGCTGCTAACTGATACTCTTCTTGTGTGTGCCAACAACAAAGGAAGAGCCGCATTGAAGGACCTTGAGCAGCACAAGAAAATCGCCGTTCTGATCGACGCCGATAACGCCCAGTTGACCAAGCTGCCGCTGATTATCGAAGAGCTGTCTTCCCATGGCCACGTGGTTGTAAAGCGGGCGTATGGTGACTGGTCCATCGACAGCCTCAAAAACTGGAAAACCGTTCTGAACGAATTGGCGATCCAGCCCATCCAGCAATTCGCCTATACCAAAGGCAAGAACGCCACTGATGCATCGATGATTATTGATGCGATGGACCTACTTTACTCCTCCAAGTTTGACGCGTTCGCTCTGGTTTCCAGCGACAGCGACTTCACCAAACTGGCCTCCCGGCTCAGGGAATCCGAGATATACGTATTCGGATTCGGCGAGAAAAAGACACCGGTCTCATTCAGAAGCGCCTGTGACGATTTCCTGTTTACCGAGAACCTGGAGTACCCGGAAGAAATTGCGCCCGATGAGCCCGCCAAATCCGAAACCCCGAGGAAGAAACAGGAAAAGCTCCCCGAGGAAGTGGCACTGCTAAAACGGGCCTGGGAACAAACCCAGGACGATCAGGGCTGGGCAACCTTCTCCGCCGCGGGTTCATTCCTCAAACGCACACGCCCGGATTTTGACCCGAGAACCTATGGTGCAAAGAAGTTCTCTGACCTGCTGGTAGAGAGGTCTGAGTATTTTACGGTGAAGAAGGGGGCTAATGGGCAGGGGTATCGGGCTTATAAGCCCTTAGACCAAAAGTAGACAACCATGTGTAATCAGGCTGCCTCATCGTTGTGCTTCGCGAAATTACGTTTGAAATGCCTGGTTTGGAGCGGAAGTAAATCCTTCATGAATGGGCGCAAGTCATAGTCCAGGCCCCATTGTTTGGCGAGGGAATCAACCTTCAACTGGCTCTCCCGATGGGGGACATCAGCTCTGGCTGAATAAGCAACTTCCTGGAGTTTGGCTTTCTGTTCGGCTGATAGGCAGTTGAAGCGTGAAAGCCGATCAAGCAGGTAGCCGGCAACGCGCTTGTTCTCAACGGAAAGCCCGGTCAACGATGGCAAATAACTCTTGTGCCAAAGCTCCAAGGCAGTTTGAACCACCTCTTGGGGCTTAGCATCAGATAAGCCTTTTTTGGAGAGTTCCAAGAATGCGCTCATGATCGATCAAAAAACATCAGGGTTTGAAGGTGTTTATAACGTGCTCAATATGGCTTGTCAAAGTGCTGACATTACCGACATAGTATTTTGAGGCTTCGAGGGCTCGCTTCCTGAATTCCTCAATATCAAGGCCATGGGAAAAAAGGGTATGGATATCGTCGATGTCTTGGTCCCCATATCGGCCAAGCTTGGAAATAGCTAAGTCCACTTTCTGTACAACATAGACTTCGAGCGGCGAGCTGTCCTCGTTTGGGTTCAATCGAATGGCTTCTTCCTGGTAGAGCTCGTGCAGCGGGGCCAGTGTCGGATTGAAGGTTTCGTCCAAGACAATTGAAGACGGGCCGGTATCTGGGTCGTCATAGAAGATGTCGTCCAGCTCCAGAACGAGCTCCCCGATTGAAACCTTCTTGGCGGCTTCCAACTCAACGTCCAAGTCACTACTGCCCCGAGCCTTGGTGTGTAAATGCAAAGCGCAGCCGCCGAAAATATAGGCTCGACAAGTCCCGGGAGGGTTTCCTTTCTCAGCCAAGAGATATGAGAGGTTTTCTACCAGTTCCAGTACAGCCTTTCCCATTGGGGTGTCGGTGTAGAGCGTCACGGAATATATCCTTAATCGTTTGTTCAACGGAAATCATTCTACCCGCAATGCAGGAGATTCATTACAGGCGCAATACCCGATAGTTTACGAAAGACTCTTAGAGTGTGGGTGGAAACCAAGGCACGACATTTTGCCTCCATAACCGCTGGTTAGACACCTGAGTTACTTCTGGCTATTTTGGCTGGGCTCCGGAAACTCAACAAGCTCTCCCTCTCCTTCGATCCACTCGGCGAGCTGTTTCATTAATTTTTCGATCTTTTCTGGCGGCTGAGAACGAAGTGCGCATTCCCAGATTACGCACACCCGCCAGTGTTTCTCGATAAGCATGGACTGGTTACGTTGGTCACGCTTTACATTACCAAGAATTTTTTCCCTCCAAAAATCTTCTCGGGTTTTTGGCCATTTAAAAAGCGAACACATGTGTCCGTGCCAGAAGCAACCGTTGATCAGGATGACTGCTCGATAACGGGGAAGAATGACGTCTGGTCGGCCAGGGAGGTCTTTCCTATGCAGGCGAAAGCGGAACCCTATTCTATGGAGAGCCGACCGTATGGTCAGTTCGGGCTTCGTATTTTTTCCCTTGATCCCGGACATCATTCGGGACCGGGTCTGGGAATCGACAACATCGCTCATCTTAGACCTGGTTTTATAGGGTGTTACTGGTATCCTACTACCTTTTTGCAGGGGCCCTCCGCCAGATATGAGTGACAAGGTACATATCGTTGATCTGTTCGCCGGCCCTGGCGGTTTGGGCGAAGGTTTCTCTTCATATGAAGATGAGGCCGGAAAGCGGCCTTTCAAGCTGGTGGCTTCTGTTGAAAAAGAAGCAAGTGCTCACCGAACTCTTACGTTACGAGCTTTCTTTCGTCAGTTTGAAAAAGGTGAAGTTCCGTCCCAATACTACGATTACGTCAAGGGGGGCGACCCAGCGCAGCGAGAGGACCTTTTTAATCAGTTCAGACCGCAAAGCGAAGCAGCCATAGAGGAGACTCTTGGGGCTCCCCGGGGGTTGGGAACTAAAGATCACAACACCATCTTTGATCGTATCAGGTCTGTTAAGAAGCAACATACCGGGAAGTGGATAGTTATCGGTGGTCCTCCGTGCCAGGCGTATTCGGTAGTTGGGCGAGCTCGTAATAGAGGTATCGAAGGCTATCAGCCTGAAAACGACGAGCGACACTTTCTCTACAAGGAGTATCTCAAGGTATTGAAAGAAGTCGAGCCTGATGTTTTTGTCATGGAAAACGTGCGTGGCATTTTGACTGCAAAGGTTCATGGTAATCGGATTTTCGATTCGATTCTCAAGGACCTTAAGAATCCTGCAAAAAGCCTGGGTGATTCCTCGGGAGAGGACTACGAAATATATTCTCTGACGACTCCGTTGCCTGATTCTGATGCGCTGGGGGATAGAGCCTACCCGTCCAACTCGAGTTATCTTATCAAGGCCGAGGAGTTCGGTATTCCCCAAACGCGTCACCGAGTGATTCTGTTGGGGGTACGCAAAGGCGTACTGGGAAATCGTCAACCACGCATTCTTCAGCGGGATATCCACTCCACGTTGACTACCTCAGACGTTATTGGGGATCTGCCTCCATTGAGGAGCGGAGTGACAAAGATTGGTAATACTGCGGAAAAGTGGCACGAAAATCTTCTGCATGCGGCAAAATCTGTTCGGGAGCTGCTCGGAGGTTTGGGGTTCGAATTGCCCGACGGCAGCCCGCTGTGGGCGGTGAGTAGTTGTCTGGTATCGCAGGGAGGAAATTTCGTACCGGATAGTGATGGAGCGCACGTAGGAGAGATGCTGCCGCCTGATTTAAAGAAGTGGTTCTTTGACAAAAAGATTGGTGGGTGTCTCAATCACTATGCACGAAGCCATATGCCTACGGACATTTTCCGGTATTTGTTTGCCAGCAGTTTTGCGGAACTGAGTAAAGGGCTGTCGCCAACCTCAAGGGATTATCCGGACGATTTGATTCCTAAGCACAAGAACTGGAAGTCCGGGCACTTTTCGGATCGGTTCAAGGTGCAGGCAAGAGACCGCATCCCCAGCACGGTGACAAGCCATATCGCCAAGGATGGGCACTACTTCATTCACTACGACCCAGTACAGTGTCGAAGCCTTACGGTTCGGGAGGCTGCCCGCATTCAGACGTTCCCGGACAACTACTATTTTGAAGGCAATAAAACCCAGCAGTATGTTCAGGTGGGTAACGCTGTTCCGCCATTGCTGGCTAATAAGATCGCTGACGTTGTCTACGACATCCTGAAATAGCAATAGGCTCTCTGGCTTGCCGGCCCACGTCTCCTCGAGTTTTCTATCGAGCTATTACGCTCCGTAGGACTTCTACGTCGTCGCTGTATCTGCTCAGTTCCCTTGATGTTCTCTCCTAGTGCATTGACTTGTCGTCAGTCACGCTAAAATCCTAATATATTGTTGACTCTCAACTGAGATATTGCGTACATTTCTAATATGTACGTTTTCAGGGTGGCTTTATGGGAGAAACATCGAGAGAAAAGTTTGTAAGATTGGCAGAATCAAGGGTGAACAATCTTGTTAAGACAATGAGATTGTTGGGTAATCTTTCGAATAAAAGTAACTACTCCTACACTGAAAGAGATGTGGAGAAAATGTTCAGAACGCTGGAGCGTGAATTGAAGGATGCCAAAGCGAGGTTCGCCGCAGGAGGGGCTTCAAAGAAGTCTGATTTCAAGCTCGACTAAGAGCATTACCGATGGGAGGCAAAAATGGCCTGGCAGTTTATCCCGCAGCTAGACTGTTACGTGGAGAGTGGCGTCACTCAGCGCGATCAGTTCCGAAATGATGAGGTCGAGCTTTCTGACACCATAGTAAGGGAATCCATTCAGAACTCTCTGGATGCTACTCTTCCCGGAGAAGTCACGCATGTTCGCTTCAGTTATATAGATGGAAGCCGGTTGGAGTCCTCTTTCGTAGAAGAACTTTTCTCAGGACAGCTTGAACACGCTGAAGCTGCAGGCCGTGATGTTCAGGCAGTTGATTTCAGCGTGCCATCAGCCTTGGTGATTGAAGATTTTGGTACCAAGGGGCTTACCGGAGGAACTGATGTCAAGGATAACGACAATTTCAGTGACTTCTGGCGACGCCACGGGAAGTCACATAAAACCGGGACAAGCCGGGGCCGATGGGGGTTGGGGAAGCTGGTTTATTCAAGCTCCTCAATGTTGGGGGTATTTTTTGGGTTAACCGTCAGGAATGGTGAGTCTGAGCGCTATCTGATGGGGCAGACAGTTCTTGATCTTCACACCTACGAAGGCAAAGAGTATCCCGCTCACGCCTATTTCTGCGATATGGAAGGAGAGGGCGAGATATTTCAGAAGACCCCTGTCCCACTTAGAACAACGCAATTTGTCGACAGCTTCACTAATCAGTTTGGAATTTCTCGTCAGCGTGAACCCGGACTGTCGATTGTCATTCCTTTTCCTTTCGAGGGTCTTCGGCCGGATAAAATGATTGGGGTGGCGATAGAGAATTACTTCTATCCGATACTGACAGGCCAGCTAGTCCTCGAGTTTGGGGAGGTGGAGCTTACAGCGCACAACATTCGCGAGCTGGCACATGAACACGCCGAGGGGAAAAAGCTGAAAGATATCGATGCCCTGTTTGATTTCATTGAAGAGGTAAATGCCTGCATTGGTTCTGACCGGTTCGTGTCTTTGAGAGAATCATGGGCTGAGGATACCCGCCTCGATGAAGATGATTTTGACGAAACTGAGCTGGAAGCGATCAGGGCTCGCTTCGCGCAAGGTGACCTGGTGGGGGTCAGGCTCCCTTTAACCATTAGAAAGAAACCTGAGAAGCAAAAGCTTCATACCCAGTTCTTTGTGTTCCTCAAGCGTCCAGGAGACCTTGAAAAGGGTGTCGATCTGTATGTTCGTGGTGGCCTGACGTTACCTGCTGAGTCAAAATTTGGAGACCGAAAAGCATTCGGAGCGATGATTGCCGATGATGAGACTATATCTGCGTTTCTGGGGGATGCAGAAAATCCCGCTCACACTAAATGGATATTCAATGCGGAAAAGCTTCGAACAAATTATGTTGCTCCGGAAAAGCAGCTTAAGGTCATTAAAAATGCGGTAATCAACTTTTATGACATGTTGATACAGGCTGAGGAGGAAGAGGACGAAAAAGCGTTAGCCAAATTCTTTTTTACAGAGGGAGCGACTACCCCAAAGAAAAAAGATCGGAAGCCGGATGTGAATCCGCCTGAGCCTCCAGAAAATATCCCTGCACCAGTACCTAAAGTTGCCAGGATCGAGACGACTGCAGATGGTTTTGCAATTCGTCCTGCCGGAGGTGCTGCACATGCTGATTACCCCATGACGTTTATAGTGACTGCGGCTTATGACACAGTTGCTGGCAATCCCTTCAAGAAATATAACAAGCTTGATTTTGATTTTGCTAAACGAAATAACGTAAAAATCGAGGACAAATCGGATTGTGTACAGGTATTAGAGGCAAGAGATAATAGGTTTGAAGTTGAAGTGACCGGCCCGGAGTTTGACGTTGAGATCACTGGCTTTGATCCTCACAGGGATCTGAAGGTGAAGCTGAACGCCGTGGTAGTGGAGGAAGAATAAATGCAGATAACCAGGCACATAAACCACACTGGTCGGCGGCAGATCAAGAGATCAGAAGTTCAGATCGAGCTCTTGGAGGACAGGGAGGTGCCGGAATTCAGGGTTAACCTGAAGCTGGACAACTCAAACCTTTCACCTGAAGCTGATGTGTATGTGGAAGCATACCATCGCAACACTTCACAGAGGTTTGAGTTTGGCACTGTAGCTGCGCCAATTCCTCCAGATGAAATGAAGCTAGACCAGATCGATCTCTCCGGTCCGACGCTATTCCGGGTCAAGGTGGTGGATAATTCGGAGCACATCGGAAGGCTAATAGCATCTGCGGAAGGCATATCCCCAAGAGCTGAGGAGGATGAGAAGAACGAATCTCTGATGATTTTCAGAAGTGCTCCAGATATGGGCAATCTGACCTGGAAAATGGCTTTTGAGGATGAAAAGCCAGTACTCTGTATCAACAGCAGGATTCCCGAGGCCAAGAGCCAACTCCTAGGAAATCCTTTCTTTCAGGCTCTGATTCTGCCTGCAGCTTTTCGTGAAGTATTGCTCTTCGTTTGCATAAATGACGAGCTAGATGAAGAAGAGGGTTGGCAGGCCGATTGGCTGCGATTTGCGAACAAAATCGCTCCCGAGGAGCAACCTGATGATGAAGATCCTCACATTATTGTTGGCTGGATCAATGAGGTAGTGGCTGAATTTAGCAATCGACATCATCTTTGCGACCACCTGATCTCGCGAATGGAGGAGCAGTCCCATGGTTGAAGTGCGACGCCTGAACGAAAGGGGTATTGAGGCCTTTGAAAACTATATCAGTGGTTTGTCAAATGATGGCGGTTTGACTCTTCCTTTAGGGATTCTTACTGATGATCGAACTTCAGAGCCTTTGGACATCGAATTGACGGTGAATCACCTGGCAGAGTTTGCAACCCGGTACGACATGGGAGTCTATCTTGTAGACCTGTTGAAACAAGTGCGCTCTCAGCAACTACTTGGAGATAGTGGTTTCTGGACTTGGCTTGCTCTTTGCTGGTTTGATCAGCTCTGTCCATTAGATTCAAAGGGCAAGAGAAAACCGAAAAAGCCTTACAATTACGTGCTTAGTCCAAACTGGAATCATCGCCCCAGGCATGCTCTATACACGACGTGGATGCTCGTGGCCAATCATAGAGAGAGCGCACGTTTCATGCTTAGCAAGAAACCGAGTGCCCGTGGAGAGTTGATAGAGCAACTCGCTGCCAGACAATATTTTATGTCTTGCCGCGGGGTTATCGAGGCTGCACACAGAATTTATTTCGATTCTAGCAGAGGAACATTCAAGGTGGGGTCTACTTCGCAAACGCGAGGGGGAAATATACGAAGATTTGTTTCCTATCTTCAGCAGCTTGACTTAACCTACGACTTGGGAACAATTACTGCAGATTCGCTAATGTCCATTTTACCATATGAATATAATAGGTTCTTGGATGCAGATTCTATTAGAGAAGGCGCTTTTAGTTAGTGCTTCAATTGGCAGATAAAGTGAAGTAAGGAATGGTTGTGGTTAGGATGAAGACCGTCCACTTAAAATCGGCAACCATTCCTTTCCGGCTGCAAAGCTTTCCTATTAGGTTTGAGGCTGTTTGTATACCTTAGGGCTTTGATTGTTCAATTAAATTTCCAACAAACTCTCCTCGTGAGACCCTGGCTTTCCTAGCATTGACTGCTTCTTTTGCGTATTCAAAGTATCGAACTTGGTCACTAGGGATTGACTCAATTTCTATATTTGAAAAATATTTCTTACTGTTTTCTTCAACAAGGTCAAGGTGTCTCTTGAGTGTGTTCTTGTCTATTTTATCTTTATTGTGCTTGGAAAGTTCTATGATAAGGGTGAAAGTATTTGATTTTGAAAACCAGTAACTTTCTTTTTCAATTTTGAGCTCCTTGTACGAGGCTATTGACTTCACCAATGCCGTTGTTACTTGGTCCTTTAGCTCAAATTCATTATTATATTTTTCAATATAGTTGATGACTTTATCGTTTCTTGTGAAATATTCTGATTCTAAGAGAGTTGCGACAAGGGTCATTGCGAACTGAAGATTATTCATTCTTCTTACGTCTGTTTCTGAAAATACTTCATGTTCATTGAAGAAGTTGAATATCAGCTCTCTGTCACTCGCTGGGATAAGAGCCTCTGTTTCCTCCGGCGTTGGATTGTATTCGTTATCAACTAGCTGTTTGCAATAAATTATAAATTCACTATCACCATACTGTGCATTAATTTTTTCAATTGCATTCAAGGAATACTCAGTGTTGTTGATTCTCTTGAATATGTCTTTTATGACCTCTGGTGAAGTGTCCTTTAAGTCCCTCACAGATACAAAATAATTCAGGAAGTATTTTTTCTCCTCAGTGCTAAGGCTAGAAAAGCTTCTAATTCTGTTCTGGTTGCTAAAGTCACCTTGGCCTCTAATATAATCAACTATTGTTGAAAGCCTTTGCTGTCCATCAACAACGACCTCTGATGATTTTATGCTACTTACGTCCATCTCAGAGCTTGCGATATATACCTCTGGAAAGGGGTAGTTTTTAAGTATGGTTTCAATGAAATGGTATTTGTGTTGCTTTTTCCATACTAGCTTTCTTTGAAAAGCTGGATTTATTACGAGCGATCCAGAGTCTATCTTGTTGTATAGCTCTATGATCTTAACGTTTGTCGATGGTACGCTCTCGAGTATGCTCATTCTGAATGCGCCAATAGGTTTAATGAAAGTGTATGTATGTTTCTTTGATGATATTTTTCAAAATAAAACCAGGATTTATAGATCCCAATGTTAACTTCTCGCTTGTACTTTTGTGATAGAAGGCTTTGCGTGTCTTCGATGTTTTGAGAAATTTTATAGTCTTTTGGTAAAGTATTCGGTTGAATCCAGCCTTTTAGAATATATTTGGCTATCTGATTTCGAGCGCCGGAGCTTATTACTGAATCTAAATAGCAATCCGTGTGCTGGTAGAGCTTAATCAATTGGTCGTCAAATAGTCGACCAGAAACTATCGCTACGTCTAGATCAGATTTTTTATTGTTATCATTAATAGAAAATTCGTAGTCAAATTTTTTGAAGAGATAGAGCCTGAGGTCCGCCTTTTCTGGCTTTATGCTGAAACCCAATTTACCCGATCCGACTAACACAATGTCTCTAATATGGACGCCCAAGCTGTCTGCTATGGATTTTTTAAAATGAAACTCATCGTCAGTAGTGTAAAGTTCATTAAAGAAGTAGCTCGACCCGTCGATCAAGTGTCGCTGAACAATTTCATCTGATGATTTTGACTTGCATTCCTCTTTGAATCTATCTAGGAATTTTGAGTTTTCGTCACTAATCATAAGCGTTTAATTTGTAAGTTTGGGTTCTGCGCTGTTCTAGTCGGCGCTTTAACGCGCCTGATAATTTGCTGTCATGGTAGACGAATAATTGATTGAGTGCATTAAAGACCATAAGCGGCCGACATATGTAATGGCGAGGATTTGAAGAGTGCTCTGGGGCAACTCCCGGGTAGCAGAGGGGGTGGATAAGCTCGTGGCTTCCAGAAACAACAAAGCCCGCACAATGGCGGGCTTCGTCAGAATTCTTAATGGTGCCCGGAGGCGGAATCGAACCACCGACACGGGGATTTTCAATCCCTAAAAATCAAAATTTTCCGGTGTTGATTGACTATCCCGAAAATACAACAAAACCTTTTATTATCAACTATTAGTTGACTTTTCCTCTCCCTATTGTGTTGATCGAAACTTACCCGTATTCTCGAAAAGTGCTTACATATTGCTTACACAGCGCTTACAAGTTTTCGAGGAGTGACAGGGGTGAAAGTAAACCTGACAGCAGGCAGGGTGGATGGATTCAAGGCCGGGGCCGATGGGAAGCAAGCCTTTCTATGGGATTCCACGGTGCCGGGGCTGGGCATTCGCGCCACCGCCAAAAGCAAAGCATTTATCTATCAGGGACGGGTAGACGGCAAAGCCCTAAGAATCACCATTGGTGACGTGAGGACCTGGGGGATAGACGAGGCCCGCGCGGAAGCCCGTAGAGTCGGCACGCTGATCGACCAAGGCATTGATCCCCGCCTGGAAAAGAAACAGCGGCTGGCGGAAGTCAGGGAAGCTCAGAAGGAATCAAAGCGGGCTGATGCCACCGTGGGTGATGCCTGGTCAGAATACATTGAAGCCCGGAAGCCTCGCTGGGGTGAGCATCATCTGAAAGACCACCTTAAAATCAGCAAGGCGGGTGGCGAACCTCGCAAACGTGGAAAGGGCAAGACACAACCCGGTGTTCTGACCCCACTCCTACCGGTGAAGCTGGCGGATATAGACAGTCACACCGTGGGGCCATGGTTGCAGAAGGAAGCAAAGGACCGCCCCACACAAGCCCGGTTAGCGTTTGCCCTGCTGCGGGCATTCCTCCACTGGTGCGAAGATCAACCCCGCTTTCAGGGGCTGGCACGCCCTGACGCCTGTTCAAACCGGCTGGCGAAACAAACCCTACCCCGGAAAGGTGTAAAGGCGGATTGCCTGCAACGGGAACAGTTGCCCGCCTGGTTCGCCGCTGTCCAGCAAATCCACAATCCGGTCATTGCCGCGTACCTGCAAATTCTGTTGCTCACCGGTGCCAGGCGGGGAGAGTTGTCCACCCTGCAATGGTCAGACGTTGATACCCGGTGGGAAAGCCTCGCAATTCGTGACAAGGTGGAAGGAGAGCGGGTAATACCCCTGACCCCGTATGTTGCCTATCTGATCGACTCACTACCGCGCCGGAATGAGTGGGTATTTTCCAGTCCCACCGCTAAAAGCGGGCACCTTGTAGAGCCACGGGCTCAGCATACCCGCGCCTTGAAAGTGGCCGGTATCGAAGGGCTGACCCTCCACGGTTTGAGGCGGTCATTCGGCACTTTGTCGGAGTGGGTGGAAGTGCCTGCCGGGATCGTCGCACAAATCCAAGGGCACAAGCCTAGCGCCACCGTTGAAAAGCACTACCGCCAGCGACCGCTAGACCTGCTTAAGCAGTGGCACACGAAAATCGAAAGTTGGGTTCTGGAACAGGCCGGAATCAAGTTTGAACCACCGGTGGCAGGCCAGCGCCTGAGAGCCGTTAAACAGTAAACCCGCCAGCCGGGAACAATGGGAGAAGCAAATCATGATGCAGAGCAACAAAGCCGATGTTATCACCGAACAGGAAGCCCGACAGTTTGAACAGTCATTGCAGGATACTCAGTCAGGCAGACTCGGTGCCTTTACCGTGATGATGCAGACAGATAGTGACATTCAGGAAGAAATGAAGAATGACCCGCTGTATGCGTCCGACTCGCTGGCGGATTTGCGGGAAGCCCTGGAAGCACACCGGCGGGTAACAGACCTGATGGAAACAGCGGTGAGCCGCCTGGAAGGGATGCGGGGGTAAAAGGGATGGGTGTGAACCTAGTCCTATTCACGATTGACAACAAGTACACCCGTGAGACTTTGCGGGTGCTGATTCCTGCCGATGATGCTTTATACGGTTTGCTTGAAAACCGTGTGCTAGATGATCAGATTTCTGACCGTCGATTTACGGCAACCAATATCGAGCTATCCCCAGAGAAAGGGGTGGTTCTTGAATTGTCAGAAGTAGAACTAGTCTATGAGCCCGAAAATTGGCGTCATGCCTGGCAGGCACTGAATCTGGAACCACGGATTTACCGTTGCGGAGAGATTACGCAGAAATTGATCCTGTCTTTGTTTTTCTTTCAGCAAAAACGTGGTCACGGTCAGCGAAAAGAGGGACGCAAAGATAAAGATGTTATCAATTACCTAGTTAATCTGGTTCATGCCTATCGTTTCTTAATGGAGGGTGAGCAGAATAGATCAGAGCCGGTGCCAGTCCGTGAAGCAGCCCGCGCGGTGGCCTATGATGCTGAAACCCAAGAGCCCAGCTTTCCTTTTCTTATGCCTGATGACGGTGTGATCCCATGGCCTGCCAGTTGGGTCAGTAAGGGCGCGACACCTGATACTGAACAAGGCATTGAGCGACTCAGAAAAAGAGCGGACAGAGATAAACCGAATGGGTGCTAACACTCTTTTGTCCCAAGACAAGTAATCCCCGCCGTTATCGTGGCTCCCGTTGAATGCAACGCAATCTAAGGAGCCATAGTCATGCTGACTACAGAACAACTCGCCGAAAAACTGCACGTTAAGCCCAACACTATCCGGTCTGCACTATGCCGCACCGGTTCTTACATGGGTATCCGCCCTACAAAACTCCCGAATCGCTTTCTTGCCTGGCCTGATGACGCCGTTGAACGGCTGGTGGCTCAGTCGCAAAACACCACCGAAAGCCAGCAAGCGTAAGGGGGTGTCATGCAATCAGTCCAAATTGATGCACCGTTTGAAATCCGAAAGATGGATCTACGGGAATTTCTGCCCTCGGTGTTTGAGATCCCATTTCTGATGCTAAGAGATAATCGGGGACGGTGGATTATAGACCCGTACCTAGTGGGCATTGATCATGCTACAGCGTTAAAGCAGGCACACAGGAGGGGCCAGCCCATATATGACTTGGAGTCTCATATTTTCGCTGAACTTCACTGGTTGTTGTCCGAGGCAATGAAGCCCTACCGGAAAACCCTGCCCACAAAAGACGGTGATAAAACCATACCATTTGAAAAAATGGCCGAAATGTTCACCTCACTGGCTGAAAAGTCATCGGGTGAATCTGTCAGCGTGAAAATGATACGGAGGGTGCCCGATGTCTTCAGCGAGCACTGAACAAATAGCCCCGCACATGCCACCGGGGTTGATACCCCCTAACCTGGAAACGGTGCCGGAGGAACTACAGCAATACCCGCAATGGGTAGTCTGGAAAGCCGTGGAAAAGAAAAAGCGGGATGGAACGGTGAAAGTGACCAAGATCCCGCACAACCCGAAAACCGGAAGGAAGGCCAGCACGGGGAACCCGGAACACTGGGGCACCTTTGATGATGCGTGTGAAGCCTACCTGATGGACGGCTACACCGGTGTAGGGTTCGTTTTCACCGCTGATGACCCCTTCGTAGGGGTAGACCTGGATAACTGCTTTGATGAGTCCGGGAACCTGCGGGATGACGCTAGGCGGGCGGTGGATGAATTGCAGTCATTCACCGAGAAATCACCGTCCGGCAGAGGGCTGCACATTATCTGTAAAGGGGAGTTACCCGGTGATGGTCACTGCGACAACAAAGCAGGCCGGGAAATGTACCAGAAAGGCCGGTTTTTCACGATAACGGCAGACGTGGTGGAAGGGTTGGGCACCGTTAAGGCTGGCGGTGCCGCCCTCAAAGCGCTGTATTCGGATTGGTTCGGACAATCCGCCAGCAATGACGCCAGTCACACCGTTGGGGATCTGGATTGGGACCCTGAAGCACCGTTGGTGTCATTGGATGATATTCCAATAGGGGAAAGCTGGAAAGTCCTGGTCAGGGACGGTGAAGGGTTGGATAAATTCACCGATTCAGCGGGGAGGGCTGATCGTTCTACTGCACTGCTGGCGGTTTGTGAGGAAATGGTAAGTGCTGGGGTGAACAAAGAGTCAATTCTGGCAGTGCTGACCGATAAAGAATATTTTCTGGCAAGTGCGGCACTGGATCGGCGGGGAGGCAACCCGGAATCAGCAAAGCAGTGGTTGTGGAAATACACCCTGGCAAAAGTGCTGGCGGATTGGCAGGAAGTGGTAAACCTGTTTGATGAATTGCCACAGCTTGAACGAAAAGAGCGGGTACCGGTTCGCCGTGGTTTCAGCTTTATTTCGGGTGCTGAGTTGATAGCCAATATCACGCCCGTTCAGTGGCTGGTAGAAAGGTATATTGAGGCTAATGCAATGGTGATCCTGTTCGGTGAACCCGGAGTGGGGAAGTCATTCATTGCACTGGATGTGGCCTGCTGTATAGCCACCGGTGAGGCTTGGCAGGGTTTCCCGGTGAAGCAGGGGCCAGTTTTCTATATCGCCGGTGAAGGGCACGCAGGTATAGGTCGTAGGCTTGGTGCCTGGTGTAGGTATAGAGGGGTGGAGCTCGGAAGCATTCACGTTAGCACCACTGCTGCACCGCTCACAGAATGGGAAGCCGTGAAACAGGTAATGAGGGGAATCAAGGCGAAAGTCGAACAACATGGGGTGCCGGCTTTGATTGTGGTTGATACCCTGGCGAGAAATTTCGGTGGCCTTGATGAGAACAGCAACAAAGATATGGGGTTGTTCGTTCAGCATATGGACCGGCTGAAGTATGAACTGCAAACCACGGTTCTGATCGTTCACCATACGGGGCAGGGGAATAAAGACCGCGCCCGTGGTGCAAGCGCATTGAAGGGGGCCGTTGATATTGAGCACCGGGTTGAAGCGAAGGCTGGCGGGACCATTGCATTACAGGCGACAAAAATGAAGGACGCAGAATTGCCCGAACCGGTTTTAATGAGGCTTCACAGTATGGACCTTGGCGAAACCGGAAGCAGTGCGGTAGTGGTTAAGGCTGATGAGTTCGTTGATGATCCCGAACCACCGATGAGCAAACAGCAAAAGGAAATCTGGGAAATCCTGGTTCAGGCAATGGATGACGCCGGTGGTGATTTCCTGGACAACAAAGCATTGGTTGAACGGTGTGGTAGTCAGGGAATAAGCGCCGCACGTGTATCGGAAGCCAGAAAGCATTTTGAGGTTCAGGATTTAGTCACCGTGGTCAAGGAAGGCAAAGAGATAAAGATTCACCGGAAAGACCCAATTCTAAGTTAAAACACCCCTCTGATAGTTCGGAAACCCTACCGAACTATCATTTTCCCCCGCCTGAAAGTTCGGAATAGTTCGGTTCGATAGTTCGGAAAAGCGAACAACCGGAATCCCTTGTGCCCCAAGGGTTTTTGCACCGGGTGTGTTTTTTGTTCGGTTCGGTGGTTCGGTATCTCGCATTGTTCGTTCGGTGTACCCCCCCTTTAGGGGTACCGAACATGCGAACCGAACTGAACTACCCCGGTGTTTAATCCCTGAAGTTGTGGAGCCAGGGAAAGTTTGAAGATGCCCACAAACCGCGCTCAGCGTCCCCCGCGGTAAGGAATTTCGGGCGGGAAGGACCCGCAAGGCTAGGCTACAGTCTATAGTTAGTAAGCGCTTATACAGCCACCAATGGAAGGGGGAAGTAATATGCTGAAGTTCTCATCAAAACTGTTACCTACTATTGCTCTTTTCTCGCTGCCTATGATTGCTCAGGCCGATGTCATGATCAACAGAACCCCAGTCTGTACGAAGCTTACGTACCTGGAACAGGCCAACGAAGCGAAGAAGCGCAATGATGCCCGAGGCATGGGTTACCTGGTTGAACAGGGTCACTGCTTCTTTGCCAAAGCTGGCACCGAGTTCAGTGTGATCAATGTGAACTACCCTGAAGACCCGGCTAAATGGGTCAAGATCAGGGTCTACACCGACGAAGGCACCGCTGAACTGTATTCCTGGTACGGCTTCCTAATGTAGTCATCGAAAAGTCGCTGCAGAAACTCCACCGGTGAAAAAGATCAGATTCCTATAAATCTATTTAATAATGTTTTCAAATCGGGATGAAAAAAAACAACAAAGTCCACGTATTGCGGCCTAAATCATCGAATCTAATAGTCAGCACTGCCGGATTCGAACCAGTGACTAACGGATTCTTAGAGCCTTGAGGTACTCAACGCTACTACACATAAACCCAAGTTCCCCATTTTAGCTGGCTGGAAGTGGGGAAGACCTGAGCGTTGCACATTAAACCGCTAGTCGGGTTTCACTTCATTGAAATCCCGAGCTTGGCGAATTCGTTCGGCTGTCTCAGAAAAGAGCCTGAGTGACCCGCACCTAATCTGTGGAAACGTACGGAAAAACCCAGTGCTTACTGCTGAATTTGCAGTGCATCGACAAGTCCGAAGCTAGTCCGGCACCGGGCTTCTGATACGAGCGATAGTTGCTCACGGGTGGTAAGGACTTTATAAAATTAGGCTACACTGACGGGAACTTTTAACGCTTACCAGTCGAGTACTTATGCCACCTGAAAGCAAACTCCCGAACTTTTCTATCAGGAAAGAGCTTACGACTAATCCATTTTGAGAAAAAAGGAAAATTTATGCCAAGTACAGTACAAAAAGGAGATGCCCTAAGAGACCGTGTGTATGCCTTGCTAAAGGCAGCGCAAAAAATGAATTGCACAGTTGAGAAAAGACTTGGTGGCAAAAAAGCCGATGTTTATTATGAAGACTATGACCCTTTACACAAGACCCATCGAATTGCAGTGGAGTGTAAAAATTACAATAGTGCATTAAATAGGTCTCAGGTTTTGTCAATAATATTTGACTATGAGCAAGAGAGGTCCCATTTCGATATTCTAATAATTGTATCTAAGAAAAAGCCGCCCACTGATGTTCAGACAACAATTGAGCAAAAAGGATGGGTTCGCCATTTTACTATCGATGAGTTCGTCTCCTTGCTCGTTGACTTTAGTTCCTATCTTGAAAGCCTTAAGGGAAACTTTAGCGATGGGCTGGAAGACTATTATGTTCCAATAAGAGATATCGGTGGCTTTGATGTTGAAGAAGAAATAGAGAAATGGTCTTTGAGTACGGAATTTGAACCGAGAGCAATTCTCGCTGGGTATGGAATGGGAAAGACCAGCTTTGCGAAAAACTTGGCGTATAAATATGCTGATAGTTATTTGTCAGGAGAAGGTAACAGGATTCCAATATACATTGAACTAAATGATATATTCCACCATCAGGATCTGGAGGGTTTACTTGGAAAATATTTTACTTCGAAATATGTATTGAGGAATTACAGTTTTCCGATCTTCGAGTCATTAAACAAACAAGGCATGCTTTTCATAATTTTAGATGGATTTGATGAGATGAAACATGCCATGAGTTTTTCTGAGTTTCAATACAATATAAAGCAATTTAACAAGCTTGTTGTCCCGGGTTCTAAGGTGCTTATTCTAGGTCGTCCGAATGCTTTTACCTCAGAGGACGAAGAATCGTCCGTGTTATTAGGGATTAAGAAGGCGGGAGATAGAGAGATAAAAAGCGCACAAATGCGTGCCTGGCATAAGATAGAAGTTGGATTATTTGATGAGGGACAGCTTTCTGACTTTGTTACTAGTTACATGGATCACTTAGTTTCTTCAGTGCCTGAATCTGAAGCCCCGTTTATTAATGATGAGTTTTGTAAGAAAAGAAAGAATGAGCTCCTTCAGCCTAGATTTAGAGAGCTTATATCCCGTCCAGTACATGCCAAGATGCTTATTAGCTTGTCTGTTCTCAACGATGAAGAGCTTTCTAGCTTTTCACGCTATCAGCTTTATGATTATTTTATTGGAGAGTTTTTAGAGCGCGAGTACGAAAAACACGCTCGCAAGGAAATTTCTTCCGAGATAAGAAAAGAATTTTTGGAAAAAGTAGCTTGGCGGCTCTGGCAGAAAGGTGGCGTTCATGGTTTTACATTTGAAGACATAAGCCAAATTGATATTAATGTTGAGGAGACCGGAAAAACAAGGGAGGGTATTGTCAGAGATTTGGTAATTGGCAGCGTTCTCGAACGGAAAGGCTCAACTGAAAATTACTTTTATTTTGCGCATCGGTCTTTTCAAGAATTTCTGGTTGCAAAGTTTTTATTGAGAGCAACACTTTCGGCGAGGTCGATAAAAGATATTTCTGAGAAAGTAAATAATGAGGTTAAGGAATTTATCCGAGAAAGTGGGAAGTCAGATCTTTTTGCAGAAAATGTGCTGCAGGTATTGCCAATATATCAGGGGCATGTGACCCCGGGTTTCATTGAAATGATCGCCGAATTTTCCAAGGTTACGGATGAGCAAATAACCTCCAGAGAGTTGGTGAGAAAAGACAAAATTTCTATTATCGTTTTATTGTATGTATTGAGTGTCAAAAAAGGTTGGGATAAAACCCTGGCCACCATAAAAGATTTGGTCTATAGAAATGGTGACCCTGAATATCGAGCATCATTGGTATTGTTTTTTGTTTTATGTGCATGTAAGGAAAGTGGAGTTGATCGCGAGATGGCCACTTTGCTGTCATCAATTCTTCACTTCCATAATCTAAGGATAATTGAAAAAGCCCAAGTTCAGAACAAAGCGAGTGGGCGCGTCATTGACGAGTCTGAGAAGAGCCGCCTACTGCTGCTTTCCCTTATTGAGGGCGTAGCCCCTGTTTTTAACTCTAAGAATGAGCTTACCGAATTTGAGATAAAGATCTCCGGTGTATTGGGGCCAATCCGAGAGAACGTATTTCCCCCCGAGTTTTTAGTCCATGCCTCTCCTGTGAAAGTGGCTGCCGGAGCGGTGTTTGATAGCTTGGCGGGGATTTTCATGCACGGAAAAGAACAGGGAGGTATTTCGTCCAGCGACATGGGGACGATACGCCGTCAAGTTTCTCGTTTTTGGCGCCAAAATCCAAAGGCAGATCTTGTTGTTCCGTTGGAGAAACGGTCACGTGAGAAGAAAAAAACGCTCAGTCTCACTCACCCAAATAAGTGAAAGTTCCAAGTTTTGCTTACATATTGCTTACAAATCAACATTCCAGAAACAACAAAGCCCGCACAAGGCGGGCTAAGTCATTGAATTCTAATGGTGCCCGGAGGCGGAATCGAACCACCGACACGGGGATTTTCA
>TARA_R110001599_G_scaffold56620_2_pt1 | contig 20871 bp, 16 predicted proteins | sample TARA_R110001599 | Tara Oceans TARA_R110001599 (sample SAMEA4398360) | marine metagenome | biome: Polar Biome; feature: [MES] marine water layer (ENVO:01000295) within the mesopelagic zone...; material: water (ENVO:00002006), including particulate matter (ENVO:01000060) such as......
AATCGTGGCAATAATTTCATCAATATTGGAAATCGCAATAGCAAGACCTTCCAATACGTGACCGCGCTCCCGCGCCTTACGTAGCAAATAAACGGTTCGACGGGTAACCACTTCGCGACGATGGCGAATAAAATATTCGATAAGCTGCTTTAGATTCAGGATGCGTGGTTGCTTGTCGACCAGCGCGACAATATTAATACCAAACACATTCTGTAACTGGGTCTGAGCATAGAGATTGTTTAAAATCACCTCACCGCTTTCACCGCGCTTCATTTCAATAACAACGCGCAAGCCGTCTTTATCAGACTCGTCACGCAGTTCTGAAATACCTTCTATTTTCTTTTCTTTAACAAGCTCGGCGATTTTCTCGATCAACCGCGCCTTGTTCACCTGATAGGGTAACTCGTGAATAATGATCGTTTCGCGGTGGGTCTTTTCATCAATCAGTACTTCTGCACGGGCACGAATATAAATGCGACCACGACCAGTCTTATAAGCTTCGACGATACCCGCGCGGCCGTTGATAATCGCCGCCGTTGGAAAATCTGGGCCCGGAATATGCTCCATCAACTCTTCAACGGTGATATCGGGGTTATCAAGGGTCGCCAAGCACCCGTTAATCACCTCAGTAAGATTGTGAGGCGGAATATTAGTCGCCATACCGACTGCGATACCTGATGAGCCATTAATCAGCAGCGCAGGGATTTTGGTCGGCATAACTTCTGGAATTTGCTCAGTGCCGTCGTAGTTAGGCACCCAGTCCACGGTCTCTTTGTCGAGATCGGCGAGGATTTCATGGGCAATTTTACGCATGCGGATTTCGGTATAACGCATGGCCGCGGCGTTATCACCATCGATGGACCCAAAGTTACCTTGGCCGTCGACCAACATATAGCGCAAGGAAAAGGGCTGCGCCATACGAACGATGGTGTCGTAGACCGCAGAATCACCGTGGGGATGGTATTTACCAATAACATCGCCAACAACACGGGCTGATTTCTTATAGCCCTTATTCCAGTCGTTATTAAGTTCGCTCATCGCGAACAACACCCGGCGATGAACCGGCTTTAAACCATCCCGGACGTCGGGCAAGGCCCGACCCACAATGACGCTCATTGCATAATCGAGGTAGGACTGCTTTAGCTCATCCTCAATATTGACCGGCAAAATCTCTTTAGCTATATCAGCCATGAACGGGGTAATTCCTTATTATGGATACTCGCTTCGCAGCATTGGCGCTGAGAAATCGGACGCATCCGGTATTTAAGCCAGCACTGGCGCTATCACCGCAAGCGACGCAACAGCTCGAAGCACAAAATAAAGGGGCAATCATAGCATAATTCCAACGCCCTAAGACAGTTCAAAATCGCCGTAAATCAATGCGCTATCGCCACAAATCGGCCCACAGCCTCGCCGTTTGCGGGTATACTTGCGACTTTGCCCATAAGGATCCGGACAGCCCTATGCCTGCCCCCATTATCAATCGTGCCGACACCTTAATTTTTGCCCGCTGGATAATTCCCGTTGCAGCAAATAGCGCACCGCTTGCCAACTATGCCATTGCCATCAATGATGGCAAAATTGCCGCCATACTGCCCGCGGCAGAAGCCGAGGCCATCACGGCTAGCGAGACGCTGCACCTTAAGCACCACGCGCTTATGCCGGGGCTGATTAATGCCCACGGCCACGCTGCCATGAGCCTATTCCGCGGCATGGCAGACGACAAAGCACTCGACACATGGCTAAACGATCATATATGGCCCGCCGAGGGGCAATGGGTTAACGAGGATTTTGTCCGCGACGGTAGCGAGCTCGCCATTGCCGAAATGCTACGTAGCGGCACCACCACCTTTAGCGATATGTATTTTTTCCCGGAAATTACCGCCCAAGTGGCGCGCAAGGCGGGCATTCGCGCACAACTTAGCTTTCCTATCTTTGATTTCCCCTGCGCATGGGGCAGCGGCCCCGACGATTATTTTCGCAAAGGCTTAGCCCTGCTCGACGACCACAAATACAGCGAGCTAATTAACATCGCCTTTGGCCCCCACGCGCCCTATACAGTCGGCGACGAAGCCATGCAGCGCATTGTCACCTTCGCCGCTGAACTCGACGTGCCAATTCAAATTCATCTCCACGAAACTCAGCAGGAAGTAGACGACGCAGTAGCGCAATTAGGCCAGCGGCCAATTGCTCGGCTCGCCGCCCTTGGCCTGCTCGGTCCAAAGACCCAGTGCGTACACTTAACCGCCCTGAACGATGAAGATATTGCCACCCTCGCCAGCCACGGCTGCCACGCGGTGCATTGCCCTGAGTCCAATCTAAAATTAGCGAGCGGCTTCTCACCCATCGAAAAAATGCGAAAAGCTGGCATTAACGTCGCGCTTGGCACCGATGGCGCCGCCAGTAATAACGATTTAGACCTTTTCGGCGAAATACGCACTGCCGCGATGCTTGGCAAAGCAGTCGCCAATGACGCCAGCGCCCTACCTGACAGCTACGCCCTTGAAATGGCAACGCTGAATGGCGCAAAAGCACTGGGCATTGACCACCTCGTCGGCAGTCTTGAAGTCGGTAAGCAAGCAGACATCATCGCCATCGACCTCTCGGGGCTGGAGCAGCAGCCAATTTACAAGCCAACATCTCAGATTGTCTACACCAATATTAGCCACCAGGTTCGCTATAGCTGGATCATGGGCCGCAAGGTACTGGATAATGGCGAACTGACCACGCTAGACAGCCGGGACATCATTGCCCGCGCACAGCTCTGGCGCAAAAAGATTAGCGGAGAATAATATGCAGCAAGGCCACGCAAACAACACGGGCAGCAATGTCGATCCGGCAGAAATTGCCAAGTTTGAAGAACTCGCCCACCGCTGGTGGGACCGCAACAGCGAGTTCAAACCCCTGCACGACATCAACCCCCTGCGCGTTAACTATATTGATGAGCGCTCGCCCTTGGCAGAGCGTAAAGTTGTCGATGTAGGCTGCGGCGGCGGTATCTTATCCGAGTCAATGGCTCAGCGCGGCGCCAAAGTCAAAGGTATCGACATGGGCGAAACACCGCTGAATGTCGCGCGCATGCATCAATTGGAGTCCGGCACCAAGGTCGAATATTTCCAGATAACAGCCGAGGAATTAGCTGAAGACGAAGCCGGCTGCTACGACATCGTCACCTGCTTAGAAATGCTTGAGCACGTTCCCGACCCCTCCTCGGTCATTCGCGCCTGCGCGAAACTCTGCAAGCCCGGTGGCGACATTTATTTTTCCACCATCAATCGCAATCCCAAGGCCTTTATGCTGGCCATCGTTGGCGCCGAGTATTTATTAAAAATGCTTCCTCGGGGCACCCACGACTTCAGCCGCTTTATTCGCCCCGCCGAATTAGGCAACTGGGTACGTCAAGCCGACTTGCAAATGCAACACATGACCGGCTTAACCTATAACCCCCTACTGCGTACTTACCGCCTTAACGACAAAGATGTCGACGTCAATTACATGATTCACGTTAAGAAACCGCTGTAATGCTAAAGGCCGTACTGTTTGACCTCGATGGCACCCTGCTCGATACCGCAGCGGATTTCACAACGGTATTGAACGCCATGCTCGCTGAGCACCAATTAGCACCACAGAGCTATGACGAGGTGCGCAAGCGGGTTTCCGATGGCGCTCGCGCAGTGATCAGCCTCGGCTTTCAACAACAGGAGGGCGACGCTGGCTTCCAAAAATTGATCAATGAATTTTTAGATCGCTATTTGGCCCAGCTCGCGGTAAGCACCACCCTGTTTCCCGGCATGAATGAGGTCTTAGATCACATAGAAACACGCGGCTTGAAATGGGGTATCGTTACCAACAAGCCGGCCCGCTTTACTGAGCCTCTGCTGATGGCCATGGATTTAGACCAGCGCTGCGCCACCGCCATCTGCCCCGACCACGTAACAAATCGTAAGCCCCACCCAGAACCCATATACCTCGCCTGCAAGGAAATCGCCTGCCTGCCTGCTCACACGATCTATGTTGGCGACCACCGTCGTGATATCGAAGCGGGACGCAATGCCAGCATGCGCACAGTGGCCTGTGCTTACGGCTATGTGTCAGCGGGTGATAGCGCGGAAAGCTGGGACGCAGACTATATTATTGCCCAAGCCAGAGATTTAATTCCGCTGATCAACCAACTACAAACGCCCTAAACCCGAGGATATTCTGTGCCTTTAAGCCTCCCCCATGATTTCATCGCCGCCCCTCAATGCTTAGCGGGTAAAACCATTTTAGTAACCGGCGCTGGCGATGGCATCGGTCGCGCCGCGGCCCTAAGCTATGCCAAACACGGCGCCACTGTTATTTTATTGGGCCGCACCGTGGAGAAACTCGAGGCGGTTTACGACGAAATCGAAGCTGCCGGTTACCCGCAAGCCGCCATCTACCCTGTTCACCTGCGCGGCGCAGTAATGAAAGACTACGAGGAGCTAGCCAATACCATTGAACGAGAATTTGGTCACCTTGACGGCCTGCTTCACAACGCCAGTATTCTTGGCCAGCGCCGGACGCTAGCGCAAACCACCCCCGATAGCTGGGATGACGTACTACACGTCAATATCACGGCGGCCTTTATGATGACACAAGCCCTGCTACCCATGCTTGCCGCCGCCAATTCTGCGTCAGTGGTACTGACATCGTCCAGTGTTGGCCGCAAGGGCCGCGCGTTTTGGGGAGCCTATGCGGTTTCAAAATTTGCGACCGAAGGCTTTATGCAAGTTTTGGCAGACGAAGAATTTGAGTTAAACAACACTCGGGTTAACACCATTAATCCCGGCGCTACCCAAACCGTCATGCGCCGCACGGCTTATCCCGGCGAAAACCCGCAAAATAATCCGCTACCTGAGGTCATTATGCCGCTGTATTTGTATTTAATGTGTGATGCCAGCGCCCAAGTCAACGGCCAGCAGTTTGACGCTCAGCCGAAAAGCTAAGCCACTCCAAAACAGAAGTCTCCGGAAAAATAATCAAAAGAAGATAGGGAATAAGGCGCGGTAATTTACCGCGCTTTTGATGCATCAGTCGCGCAGCATACTCTGCATTAATTCAATCTGCTGCTGGTAGGCTTCGTCACCCTCACCCGGCGTTACCGGCAAACCAAGGCGCGCAAATGCCGTCACCTGGGACCAATCAACCTCGGCCAAGGGATGCTGCGTTCCCACATAGGTTTGCAGCCGTGCAACGGCCACAACATCCGCGTAATCAGCCGTTTCCAGCTCCCGACTAAAGTCAGCGCAGCCTTCAGGAACAACCACCAGCTCCTCCGCAAATCCCCAAACTTCCAGAATTCTGCGACCCACTTCTGGACTAAGCTCCAATAAAGCCTGATCCAACAACTCCGGATGATCTCTCAAAAACCCCCGACCAACGGCGTAGGAGAGAATTGGTAACGCACCAATTTGATGGATAATACCAGCAAGTGTCGCGAGTTCAGGCTTGAGATGGACTTGCGTTTTTGCCAAGGTATGAGATATCGCCGCAACATCAGTACTCTGCACCCAAATACTGCGCATACGTTGATTCAGTGATTCTTTTGTCGACAGAAAAATTTGCTGCATTGCCAAGGTTGTGACCAGTGTACTGGTATAGCCCAAGCCAATCCGCCCTATCGCACCCTTTACATCATTGATCGGCTGCAGGCCGCGCAACAGCGAACTGTTGGCAACCCGTAAAATTCTCGCCGCTATTGAACTGTCATTTTCAATAATGGTGGCCAGCATCCCAATATTGACATCGGGGTCACTGGCGGCCTCGCGAATTTCCAAAGCCACTTCTGGCAAGGTCGGCAGTACAATTGCGTCGTTCTCAATCGCCTGCAGCAAATCCATCCGGATTTGTTCAATCAAAGGGGTACTTGAACTCACATCAACACACTCATCAATTACGATAACTGAAGATTAGCAGATAATTTACCACTGCAAACAATTCTGTGACGCCTAAATTTACGCCAGTACCGCTTCGGCTGCCGCAAGTGCTGCTGTGGCATCGCACTCATAGCCTTGAGCCGACATTGCCTCGGCCAATGCCGACAGCAACAGACGAATATTTTCAGGTTTAGCGCTATAGCCCATCAAACCAATACGCCAGACTTTTCCGGCAAGATCGCCCAAGCCTGCACCAATCTCTAAATTGTGATTGGCTAATAGATACTGGCGGGTTGCTGCATCATCGACCCCGTCAGGAATATAAACACTATTAAGTTGCGGCAAACGCTGCTCTGCGGCCACCACAAACTTAACACCCAAGCTTTCTAAACCCGCAGCTAAGGCGCTGTGCATAGTCGCATGACGCTGCCAGGCATTCTCCAGTCCCTCTTCTTGCAACATAACCAAGGATTCATGCAGGCCGTACAAGGCATTAACTGGCGCAGTATGGTGATAGGCCCGTTTACCACCCTCACCCCAATAGCCCAAGATCAGATTCATGTCTAAAAACCAGCTTTGTACCGGGTGTTTGCGCGCCTTAATAGCATCCACCGCGGCAGAGCTAAACGTCACGGGCGACAATCCCGGCGTACAAGACAGACATTTCTGACTGCCAGAATAAACGGCATCAGCCTGCCACTTGTCCACTAATAGCGGCACACCGCCCATCGAGGTAACGGCATCGACAATACTTAAGCAGCCATATTGCTTAGCCAGGCCGCAAAGTGCCTCGGCATCACTCAAAGCACCGGTAGAGGTTTCAGCGTGCACAAAAGCCAACACTTTAATATCGGCGTGTTCTTTTAAAGCCGCCTCAACAGCGGCAGGCTCAACAGCCGTGCCCCAGGCAAAGTCCAAACGAATTGCAGTAGCGCCACAACGCGTCACATTCTCAATCATGCGGTTGCCGAATACACCGTTTACACAAACCAGCGCCTTATCGCCCGGCTCAAGCAAATTAACGAAACAAGCCTCCATGCCAGCAGAACCCGGCGCCGAAATTGGCAGGGTTAATTCATTGCTCGTTTGAAAAGCGTATTTTAACAGCGCTTTGGTTTCGTCCATCATGCCCACAAACAGGGGGTCGAGGTGGCCAAGCGTTGGCCGGCCCAGCGCTTCCAAAATACGTGGATGCACATCAGAAGGGCCGGGCCCCATCAAAGTGCGAAGCGGAGGATGAAAAGACGAAATAGCCATAAATAAATCTCACTGATCTGTCGCTACGCTGTAAGCGTAAGCAAATGTATTAATTGAACCCAAATATTGGCGGCAATTATACCCGATTCACACGCTAGGGTAGAGGCCGAGTTTACTGCGCCTTATTGATAGCAAATTCCGATAGTGGCAACCACGGTAAATCATCCCTAAAAGCGCGCAATAGACGATAGTGCTCATACTGAAGCTCTTTGCTTTGCTCGCAGCGAAGCCGCATCGCATCAACATCGACTGACCTTGCCGGATCACTAAGCTCACATAATTGTCCCGTCGCTGCATCCCACGTAAAGCTACCGTAATAGCGCCAGTCGTTGATTAAATGCCACTCACTACAACCGGCCTGACTTTGTTCGTGTATCAACGCCGGCTCAGTAAAGGGCCACGGCGCGTACAAATACCCAGCAAATGCCGCTTTAACGCGGCTAGCAAATTCAACGTTAGACGCTAACACTAACTGCGCCTCAGCCTCTACAGGACTTGGTAAATTAGCGGCCCCGGTGCAAATACGACATCCACAGCGCTCTGTATCAGCAAGTACAGCTAAACGTCGGAGGCACAAGTCATGCTCCTTCGCCAGTTCAGCAATACGCGCCTTGGCATGCTTACGATCGCGAAATAGCGCAAGTACCTCCGTCGTCTGCGTAATATTTGCAGGTAATCCGGAACGCAATCGTAACTGTAACTCGCCACGGTCATTAGAGATAAAGCGCATACAGCAGGGCTTGCCCATAGCTTTCATATGACGCTGTAACAAGGGTTTTTCAGCGCGAAGTGCGGCATTTACATGCAGTGCCGCCGATAAGTCTCCCGCCAGCGCCTGCCACTGAACTGCATATACCCGACGCGCTAATTTGGCGGCCTTGCTATCACCCGCTGAGTTTTCAAAATGAGAACACACTTGCTCCTGCAGCGAGGTGGCGCCAGCCAAGTACAACAACTCCCCCGCCTCACCCAACAACCTGTATACCCCGGGCTGCAAGGGAATGGCGTCGATATCCGCTTGACTGATTGTTGGTGGCAGTACCGGCAAGCCGAGCAATAAACCCGCTTCAAAATTAAACACAGCCTCACCTTTATCAGCCCGGGCGTAATCAAGAAAGGCCTTCATTGCATCGACATCTGCCATTGCACGGTGATGAACTTCAGAATAAAAACCTATTCGTTCGCAAATGGCTTCTAAACCATGCCGTGGCCAATCCGGATAAAGTGCTCGCGCTAATTTTAAGGTGCATAAAATACGGGGCTGGTAGTCGCGGCCGTAGCGAGCAAAATTCGCCCGCAAAAAGCCGGCATCAAAGCGGGCATTATGAGCAACTAAAATCGCTCCATCCAAATACGACCACAGGGTTTCTTGTATCTCGGAAAAACGCGGCTTACCGCGCAACATACTGCTACTAATCCCCGTGAGAGCTTGGATAAATGATGGCACCGCGCACACTGGGTCAATCAACGACTGCCATTCAAGCTCTTGCTCACCACCAAGCACACGAACCGCCGCTTCCATTATCTGATCTTGTCCGGCCTGCCCGCCCGTGGTTTCCAAATCGACAAGGGCAAAACGGTAATTACCTAGCACCACTCACCCCGGTGCATTCCTGCCTGCGACTTCATTTTAGGAAGACAAATGGCGTAAAAAGACAAACTCATGTAATTCAACCTAAAACGTGGACGTATCCGAGCAATGATAAACCACGCAAGGCCGCGCATCATGATATACGCCAATTATTATTGAATAAGCTCAGGGCCATTACGACAAGCAACACGGGCCAGCCACCGCGCAATAACTAGAATCGCATGCCCAGTTCGAGCTCATACGACGCAGCTGGAAAGGCACCACCAAAATGCGTACCACGAAACCCTGGCGCATCTTGTGCGCCAGCCAAGCTTTTCGTGTTGGTAATATTGTCGCCAAAAATGGCGACGTGCCAACGCTCATCCAAGGCTTTAATACCCAATTTTATCCCGTAAAAGGACGAGGCTTCACGGACATCAATCGGATCTAGATCAGTCGCTAGCGCAACGTCACTACTAAAACTGCCATTCACACCTGCACTGCTAATAAACGGCCAATCAAACAACTGCCCCTCATAACCAAGAGTAATACTCGTTTTGAACTCCGGCACCAAGCGCAAGCGCTCACCGCTCAAATTACAGGGCGGCTTATTAATGACTTCTGCTGCGCAGGGTGCGCTGGCAAAATCAGTGTACTCGGCGTCGGTATAGGCGCCGTTAATACTGATTAATATGCCTCGTGGGAGAATAACTGCCGCCTCATATTCGAGTCCCTGAATAATGGCCGCCGCGGCATTGCCCACCACATAACTCACACCGTTAAATGTCGCTACCTGCAGACCATCAAACTCAGTACGAAAGGCCGAGATATTGAGACGCGCTGCGCCACCCAGCCATTCCGACTTTACGCCACTCTCGTAGGTGATGGCATCTTCTTCATCAAATTCCAGCTGCTGGTCATTCACAGGCTGAGCATTGTAGCCCCCCGACTTATACCCTCTTGCGACCGTAAGATAACTCATCACATCGTCGTTAACGGCGTATTGCAGTGAGAGCTTCGGAATAATATTGACGTCATCACGCTCACGTTCAGCCGCAAAAGGACTGTCGCCCGCAATAATAATTGGAAAGATCACCGAGCCGCCGGGTGTTGGCCCCAGACCATAACCCAGTACTGGCAAGCCAGTGCCACCACTGCTAGCGCCAGCGCCTTCAATACCGGTGCGATTATTTATAAGGCGATGAGTAGCTGCTAAAGTTTTATTTTCATAGTTCAAACGGCCGCCCAATGTCGTGGTCCAATGATCACTAATATGCCAAGTGAGCTGACCAAAGATAGCGGCGCTTTCGGTGATTTGCGCAAATCGTGTTAGCGAGGTTTCAATGAGCTGAGCGCCGCCTTCAGCGCGCATACGCGCCTTAATTAACTGCGCCGCCAGTGCACCACTCACGCTGTCATCCAAGACCTGATCTTGGCACTGCTGAACAGCGACTCCCGCATTGACACACGCAATGCGCTCGCCCTCACCAGTAACTTGAAGAATTTCAGTCAACTCCAGAAAATCAGTAATATCGTAGGTCGTTTTTAAATCGGTTTTTAAGTAATACAAGCCAGCGACATATTCCAAGGCGCCCGGGGCCGATGTAATGCGCAATTCCTGACTAAACTGCCGCAAATCTTCGTCGTTATTCAACACCAAAAAGGGAATAGGCGAAAAGTCAGCATCAAAGCTCAGGTCTTCGTCCATCCATGAATAACTACTGATACTGGTTAACTGACTGCTGCTTGGCAGCTGCCACTGTGCCTTGAGAATAACATCAAAAGATTCTCGACTCGCGCTGGCAGCATGATCGAGCGCGGTCTCGCCATCGTAAGGATCATCATCGGTACGCGCATCAAACGCTGTCATAGCAGCCCGGTGACGACCACGCAATGCAATCAGCTGAGTTCCCCCACCGTGTTGATTCACTACCCCGCCATTTAAGGTGAGCCCAAGACTAAAATCCTCAGTCACATCCCAGTGCAAACGTAAACGCAGTCCCTGATTGTCACGATTTTCTTCGTCGATACCGGTAGTCGTATTCTCTACCCCACCGTCACGGGTCTCGTGTAAAAAGGCAATACGCCACGCTAGGGTGTCTTCGACTAGCGGGCCGGTAGCGCTAAAGCGATAGCGCTGTAAATTACGTTCGCCCAATAGCACATCGCCTTTCACCTCAGGCTCATAGCTCGGCTCTGCCGTGCGAAAGTGAATTGCACCCGCAGATGAGTTCTTTCCAAACAAAGTACCTTGCGGGCCACGCAAGACTTCAATTGCCGCCAAATCCATTAAACCCTGGGTGATATACGAGGCCCGCCCATAGAAAACTTCGTCGATAAGAATCGCAACTGATTGTTCAAAACCGCGGTTGTAACTGGAACCCAAGCCACGCATATAAATGCTGGGAAAGCTCGGCACTGCCAAAATATCGAGATTGGGTACATAGTTCGCGACCTCGTTCATATCCCCCATGTTTCGATCCACAATGTCATCACCAGATATTGCGGTAATCGACAACGGGACCAACTGCATATCCTCTTCACGCTTTTGCGCGGAAACCATGACTTCTTCCAATATCGGTCGCTTGCCCGCAGATTCATTAGGCTTAGATGCGGCAATGGTAAATGGAGAGGCGCTCAGGATGAAAACCCAGAGCAACACGCTGCATTTTTTGCCCCCACTGCTATCACACAGCAAGATACGAGACGAAAAAAAAAGGGCTTTGAGCCTACGTAAAGCAAGGAAAAATTTCATTCTACAACCACATTATTATTGTATTTAAAGGCAGCTTAAGAACACCGCCGTCTGCTGACGTGCTATTACAGCACCCGCCTAGCACATTCAGTTAAGCCATTAAGACAACCAGCCGTGCACATTATTTACCGTGGGCGAACGCGCTACACTTTTAGCATCTGGAGCGGTACCCAATACACTATCACCCATACCCATTGAGACGCCCCACCACATTTGTTCATTACGATAATGATGCAGGCGATGCAAACGCACCCGGCGACGGTAGTATTCAATTGGCGGACACCAATTAACATGACCTAGATAGTGGCTCCACTCGTAGTTTAACGCTAGAGCAAAGAAGGTTGCCAAGGCGCCAAAGGCTAATTCGGTACTCGGCATAAAGTATAAAAACAAACCGGCAATAAGGGGCACAGCAAAGGGAAAAACCGCAAAGCTAATCATCATGTCGCTTAAGTCGGTAGGATCGATATGATGGGTACGATGTTTGCGCGCCAAACCGATATCAATCGTGCGACCAAATATTTTACGGGGTTTAAAATGCAGTAAAAAAACATGCAGCACCCATTCAAAAAAAGGCCAAGCGCAAAAAATAACGACTGGCGCCACAATATCCTGCCACTGCCAGTTCCCCATATAAATCCGTGCTGACAAAAAAATGATCGTTAGACACGTCAATATAATGGGGCTCGAATGGCAGTAAAAATCGTGAATAGTCTCAGCGGCACTGGCTGGCACTCGGGGCCGCGCTTTAATTGCGTCGTTATTATTCATCACAGACTCCTATTATTGTTTTTGGTCTTTCTCTATCAAATCTAAAACCGCATATATTGCTGCACTACTACTGTCGATATACACTTTGGCGCAGGTAAACGCATGCTGTCGGTCACCATCGCGCACAGCCTCGGCAAGCTGTTCAAAGCTCGCCAAGTCCAAGAGTTCTCGCTCCATCACCTGCACTAATAAACCACCGATGTGGTCATACGTTTTGCGCAGTGAGTTCATGGCTAGGCGATAGGCAATATTATTACTCGCATCCACCAGCGCATCCCAAAATTCAAAGGCCAGTACTTGTAAGGTCAACACATCCTTCGTCGCCGCCATTTTTCTACAGATTAACGACAAGCCCGCCGCTACCTCAGGGACTTGCTGACTAGCCGCATCCCCAGCGATCTCAGGAGACAAAACCTGGCGCATACGCACTACGCTGCGTGCCACATCGACTTGGATTTCACCCCGCGCATTTACAAGTAGGCTCGACAGCAAATCAGGCCCTGCCTCCTGCCGATAATCCAATACCTGCGTTGCACCGCCATGCCGCACCTCAACCAAGCCAGCTTGCTGCAGACGCTTTATGGCCTCACGTACAGCGCTGCGATTTACCTTTAGCAATTCGCATAAAACACGCTCAGAGGGCAGATCCTGGCCGGCTTGCAAGTCATCACTAAGAATACGTCTCCGCAACTGATCAAACACCGCATCAGACAAGGACTGCTTACTTATCGCATCAAACACAAGAGCACCCATCAAAGGTCAACTGGTACGACCAGTAGACCATACATCCAAATTAGCCGCAATTCTCTCGATTTCATTCTGTAGCGATTACGGTTCAGCATTGACATTTACATCATTTAATATACTGTACATACATACAGCATAAGCCAAATAATCTATCCTGCGGCACCATGAAAAATCACTCTCTTGAACAATTACTCAATGAGCGCAAGCTCTGGCGAGGCCAGCAACTCCGGAGCAGCGCGACGACGAGCGACCGCCTGAGCACGGGGTTTAGCACGCTAGATTCAGCACTGCACACCGGCGGCTGGCCTCGCAGCGGCTCTACTGAGTTATTAGGTGAGTATGGTATTGGTGAATTGTGGTTGTTGATGCCGGGCCTATGTGAACAGCCCGCCGATCGTTCAATAGCGTGGTTAAATCCGCCTTATATTCCCTATACCCCCGCCCTAGCGGAGCAGGGCCTAGCGGTGAACAGACAGCTATTGGTCAGCCCAAAAACGTTCGCCGACCAGCTCTGGGCCACCGAGGAATTACTGCGTAGTGGCGCTTACGCCGCGGTTCTAAGCTGGTTTAGCAAAACGGATTTAAATGATCGCCAGTTGCGCCGCCTGCACATTGCCGCATTAGATGGTCAGTGCTGGCATGTTCATTTTCGCCCCGCCAACTTGGCCAAGCAGATATCCCCCGCGCCACTGCGTCTTCACTTGAGAGCAGCCAAGCAAGCCCTGCAAATTGACATTATTAAACAACCCGGCGGTCACGCCGGGCAGCAACTCCAATTAGCCCGCCCTGCCGTCCTGTATCTGCAGCAAAGTGCTGCGACGACGTGGCCGGTATACAGTTCAACAAGCGTGACACAAAGCCAAGCCACACTACGCAAAATAAGCCTGTTGGCCAATACCGGCATCTTCACCGCCGCAACACAGCAAGACAACGCGATGAATAGCAGCCAGGCGAGCAATAACGAGTCATCCCACTAATGTTATGGCTATGCCTGCGACTACCAGCACTGCCACTCGAAGCCCTTGGCGCGCATCATTCGACAGGCATGCTGGCACTAACGCGGAATAATATTATTGTGATGGCGAACACCAGCGCACAACAAGCGGGAATCGCTAGCGGTATGTCGGTCGCCAGCGCAATGAGCTTGTGCAGCGCGCTTGAGCTTCGCCCCCGTGACCAGCAGCGCGAACAACAATGCTTAGCAAACATCGCACTTTGGGCCTACCGCTTCAGTGGCGATGTCTGCCTTTGCCCACCCAATGCGGTATTGCTAGAACTGGGCGCCTCCTTGCGCTTGTTTAAAAATATGGCCAGGCTCTACCGTAAATTCATTAGCGCCTTTCGCCACCGGGGGCTTAGCGTGCAACTGGGTATTGCCCACACGCCACTGGCCGCAGAATTACTCAGTCACCAAAATATCAGCCCAACAAAGTTAGTAAGCTCTGCCGGACAAATACGCCAAGAAGCCCTACACAATGCCCTGCACGCTCTGCCCACTGAGCTACTCCCACTGGACGCAAAAACCCTTAACACATTACAAGAAATGGGCATGCATCAGCTCGGCAGCCTCCAGACTCTCCCCCGCGCCGCCCTTGAGCGCCGGTTTGGCAAAGCTATCGCCATAATGCTCGCCAAGCTGCACGGTGAACTGCCTGATATTCGTCCACAATTCACCCCCCCAGAAACTTTCAACGCCCAACGTCATTTTGACGGCGGCCTGCACAGCAAACAACAATTGCGTTTTCCGATCTCTGCGTTACTGAGTGAGCTAGAACACTACCTGCGTCTGCGCCAGTGTTTAAACCGCGATATGCAATGGGAATTCCACTACCTAGACGGCAGCAGAGAAGCCTGGTCACTGGCGCTGAGTCAGCGCCATTTCGATCGTCGCAGCCTCATTGAGCTGGTTGTACTGCGCTTAGAATCCCTCAGTTTACAAGGGCCAGTAGAAACGCTCAGCCTGCGTTGCGAGCAATTTATTGGCAACGAGCAACACAGCGACCAGCTATTTGATACCGCCAACAGCAGCAAACAACAGGAAAAAACCAGTCAAGTATTAGACAAACTACGCCTCAGGCTGGGGGCCCAGCGCTGCCACTTATTCAGTTTGCAAGACGCCCATCTCCCAGAATTAAACTGGGTGCTCCGAGACGCTCATACCTCAACGCCGACACGTTCACCGCGCCATGGCCAACCAGCCACCGGCAAACAAGCGTCACTACCAATAAGCGGCAAGCTACTGCGGCCAAATTGGCTCTGCCATCCGCCAGAAAACATTAGCGAAACCTCTCAGGGTTTATTCTGGCAAGGTGAGCTGCAATTATTGCAAGGGCCGGAGCGCTTCGACGGGCAATGGTGGCAACAGCGTCAAACCCGCGACTACTATATTGCCCGCCATCAACACGGTGCCTTGTGCTGGGTTTTTAAAGACTGCTTAAATCGGCGTTGGTATTTACACGGTTTTTTCGGTTAGCGCTATGCCTAAGCGAAAGCCTACTACGGTGTCTTACGCCGAGCTTCACTGCCTGAGTAATTTCAGCTTTTTACGCGGCGCCTCTCATCCGCATGAACTGCTTAGTAGCGCGGCTGAACTTGGCTATACCGCTATTGCCATTACCGATGAGTGTTCCCTCTCTGGCATTGTCCGCGCCTACCGCGCCAGCCAAGAACATAATATTAAATTAATTTGCGGTGCGGAATTCATCCTCGACGAAGGTATTCATTTGGTTTTACTCGCGCCAGTGCGGCAAGCGTATACCGAGTTATGTTCACTCATCAGCCGAGCTCGCCTGCATAGCAGCAAAGGTAACTATCAACTAAACTTAGGCGATTTACGACGCTATAGTCAGCACTGCTTTGCCATTTGGATTAACCCCGATGAAACCGAGCACTACGCTAGCGAGCTAAAACAATATTTTGGCGAACGACTCTGGCTTGGCATCAGCTTTCACGGCCAGCAACAAGCCGAGCCCTATTATTTTAAACGCTACCAAATAGCTCGCCAGCATCGCATTAACATGGTTGCCTGCGGCAATGTGCATATGCACTCCCGGCAGCGCAAACCTCTGCAAGACATACTCAGCGCCATTCGCCTCAACACCTCAATACACGCCCTTGGCAGTAGCGTACAGGCTAATAGCGAACGCTATCTTAAACCGCTGTCGCTACTGCAGCGCGACTACCCAGCCAGTTTACTGGAAGAAAGTTGCGCGATTGCCGAGCGCTGTACATTTAGTCTGGCTGAACTCCGTTATCAGTACCCCAACGAGGTAGTACCTAATCACCAAGACGCCGGTAAATTTCTGCGCGAGATTACCCTGCACGGAGCACAGCGACGCTGGCCAAAGGGCGTACCCGAACTGGTTAAAAGCCTGCTCGACAAAGAGCTGAGCTTAATTGCCGAGCTAGAGTACGAACATTATTTTTTAACGGTTTACGATATTGTCCAATTTGCTCGCAATCAAAATATCCTCTGCCAAGGCAGGGGATCGGCGGCCAATTCAGCGGTGTGTTACTGCCTTTTTATCACTGAGGTGGATCCATCCCGGGGGCAATTATTATTTGAACGGTTTATTTCCAGAGAACGTGATGAACCACCGGATATCGATGTCGACTTTGAGCACGAGCGCCGAGAAGAAGTCATTCAATACATTTATAAGAAATACGGCCGTCAACACGCCGCCCTCGCGGCGACCATTATCAGCTATCGGCGGCGTAGTGCGGTGCGCGATGTTGGCAAGGCTTTAGGACTCGACGATTATTTGCTGCAAAAACTGTCTGGCAATATGGCGTGGTGGGACGACAAAAACACCTTTATTCAACGCCTACAAGAAAGCCAATTCGACACCAGCAGTGTTCCCGTTCAGCAGTTTATGAGTTTACTCAACGAGATTCTCGGTTTTCCTCGCCATTTATCTCAGCACGTTGGTGGCTTTGTCATTACCCGCGACCCGATTGCCAGTTTGGTACCCATAGAAAATGCGGCCATGCCCGAGCGCACAATTATTCAATGGGACAAAGAAGATTTAGAAGCCCTAGGCATGATGAAAATTGATGTACTGGCCCTCGGCATGCTCAGCGCCCTGCGCAAAAGCCTCGCCTATATCAGTGCCGCAGGCAGCGGGGTTAAACAGCTCAGCGACATTCCCGCCGAAGACACCACCACTTATCAAATGTTGTGCGCCGCTGACAGCGTGGGCGTATTCCAAATTGAGTCTCGCGCGCAGATGAGCATGCTGCCACGGTTGCAACCCCGCACCTTTTACGATCTCGTCATTCAAATCGCCATCGTTAGACCCGGCCCCATTCAGGGCGGCATGGTTCACCCGTTTTTACAGCGCCGCCAAGGTTTAGAAAAAGCTGAATATGAGAATGACGCCATTGCCCGAGTGTTAAAACGCACCCTCGGCGTGCCGGTTTTTCAGGAACAGGTTATCCAGCTAGCCATGGTCGCCGCTGGTTTCAGCGGCGGTGAAGCCGATCAATTGCGAAGAGCCATGGCGAGTTGGGGTAAAAGCGGCGATTTAGAAAAATTTCGCAGCAAGCTCGTCGACGGCATGCGCGACCGTGGCTATAGCGAGGCGTTTGCCGAGCGCCTCTTCAGTCAAATGAAGGGCTTTGGCGCCTACGGTTTTCCCGAGTCCCACTCTGCCAGTTTTGCCCTACTGGCCTATGCCTCTGCTTGGCTTAAATGCCATTACCCTGCCGCCTTTTACTGCGGTTTATTGAACAGCCAACCCATGGGCTTTTACTCCCCCTCACAACTCATTCAAGACGCCAAGCGCCACAATATTGAAGTGCGGCCTATTTGTATTAATCACAGTAATTGGGATCACCGCCTAGAAGGCGAACCCACAGCACCCGCACTGCGCTTAGGCTTGCGTTTAATTAAAGGCTTAAGCAAAACCAGTGCTGAGCAACTTTGCCAAGTGCGAGAAAACGCGCTATTTCATAGCATTGATAATTTCTGTACTCGATTCAGTACCGCCAAACAGCACTGGCAGCAGTTGGTACAGGCCGACGCCTTTCACTGCTTTGATTTACACCGCCACCAAAGCCTATGGGAAATCAGCGCATGGCAAGCTCCTACACCGCTAGGAGATTTACAGCCCGCGCAAGATAAAATGATTCAACTTAAAGCCCCGATTGAAATCGAAGAGGTACTTAGCGATTATCGCCACACCGGCCTCACCCTGCGGCGACATCCACTGGCATTGCTTCGCAGCCACAAGCTATTCGCCAATTGTGCGCGCGCAGAAGACTTAACAGAAATTGATGACGGCAGGTTTATTCGGATTGCTGGCTTGATCAGTTGTCGACAACGACCAGGCAGCGCCAAGGGGGTCATGTTTGTCACACTTGAGGACGAAACCGGCAACAGCAATATTATTGTGTGGCCAGCAGTACAAGAGCAATGTCAAAAAGCCTTATTGCAAGGCCGGCTCTTGATGGTAAAAGGTTGCGTACAAAAAGCCGTGAGTGGTCACGCCACACCGGTAATTCATGTCGTGGCTTTCAGCGTTGAAAGCCACGATCACTTGATGCGGGTAGATACTGCGTCTCATGATTTTCATTAAACACAGCACTAATGGGCTAGACGACTTCGAAGAGACCTGCCGCGCCCATACCACCACCAACACACATGGTAACAACCACGTATTTAACACCCCGACGCTTACCTTCTATCAAGGCGTGCATAATCATTCGCGCACCGCTCATGCCGTAAGGATGGCCAATAGAGATCGCACCACCGTTAACGTTTAAGCGATCGTTAGGAATGCCCAATTTGTCGCGGCAGTAAATTACTTGCACAGCGAAGGCTTCATTCAGTTCCCACAGACCGATGTCGTCCATTTTTAAACCGGCGCGTTTCAGCAGTTTAGGAATCGCAAACACCGGACCAATACCCATTTCATCTGGCTCACAACCGGCAACGGCCATACCCCGATAAATCCCCATGGGCTCAATATTGCGCTGCGAAGCCAATGTACCGTCCATCATTACCACCGCAGCGGCGCCGTCAGATAACTGCGAAGCGTTACCGCCAGTAATGCAGCCACCTTCACGAACTGCTTTCAAGCCCGACAAGCCTTCCAAGTTAGTCGATGGGCGATTGCCTTCGTCTTGCGTCAGAGTCACGCTCTGCTCGGAGGTTTCACCAGTTTCTTTGTTTACGACAAGCTTAGAGGCAGTAACAGGAACAATCTCATCATCAAACTTACCCGCCTGCTGACCCGCAGCGGTACGCTGCTGTGATTGCAGTGCATACTCGTCTTGGGCTTCGCGCGAAATATTGTAGCGCTTAGCAACAATCTCAGCAGTATCCAGCATCGCCATATAAATATTAGGCGAATGCGCAATCGCACCCGGATCAACCAGTTTGTGCATATTCATATGCTCGTTCTGGACAAGCGAGATAGACTCACAACCGCCAGCAATTAGCATTGGCGCACCGTCCATCACAATCTGCTTGGCGCCAGTCGCAATTGACATTAAACCCGACGCGCACTGGCGATCTAGTGTCATGCCAGAAACCGACACCGGCAAACCTGCAGACATTGCGGCCATACGACCAAGATTCATAGTCTGGGTGCCCTGCTGCATTGCCGCGCCCATAATACAGTCGTCGATCTCATTAGGATCAATACCCGCGCGCTCTACCGCCGCTTTAATCGCGAAAGCGCTCAAAGATGGCGATTCCAGATTATTAAATGCACCGCGATAGGCTTTGCCGATTGGCGTACGCGCGGCTGAAACAATAACTGCGTCTTTCATGATAATTCCTCAATGTAAAAATATTATTGATTAGCCTGCAAATACGCCTGAGCTTTTAGCAAAAACTTTTCAGACTGCTTAAACCCGGTTTCAAGTTCCGCTTGATTGGCGGTATCACAAATACCTTCCCAATTCGCCACAACCGCTTCGGGGTTCTGCTGATCAGGGCTGAGGTATATACCGTCGGTTTCGAATATGCTTGATTTTGCATAACCACCACCACCTGCACAAAGAATGAAGCGACTCGGGGCGTTGTCGTGGCAAAGGGTCAACGCACCGGCAGTAACTGCCTCCGGCACCAACATCGCCAATACTTCGGCTGGCATTAAGTCTTCAGTCATGCGCGTGGCCGCAGTAGGGGCCAATGCATTGACATGAACATTGTATTTTGCACCTTCAATCGCGAGGGTATTCATCAGCCCCACCACAGCCATTTTGGCCGCGCCATAGTTGGACTGTCCGAAGTTACCGTATAAACCGCTAGAAGACGTGGTCATCACAATGCGACCATACTTCTGCTCTTTCATGATCTCCCAAACGGCCTTACTACAGTTCACCGAGCCCATGACATGAACATCCATCACGAGTTTAAAATCGTCAATGGACATTTTAGAAAACGACTTATCGCGCAGAATACCGGCGTTGTTAATTAAAATATCAACCTGGCCCCATTTGGCTACAGTCTGCGCCACCATGTCTTCGACTTCGCTAAAAATCGCGACATTCGCACCGTGAGCAAAGGCTTCGCCGCCGGCTGCTTGAATTTCAGCTACCACGCTATCTGCTGCCTCAGACGATGCACCAACACCATCACGGGCACCGCCTAAATCATTAATTACAACTTTGGCGCCGCGTGCGGCCAGTTCTAATGCGTGACTACGACCAAGGCCATTACCGGCACCAGTGACAATGGCGACTTTACCGTCAAAACGAATACTCATATCCCTCTCCCTTAAACTGGAGGCGTTTCGCCTCATATTATTAACTTACCGTTTTTTTAAAACAAAAACTCAAGCAACCATTTGAATACTGATCCACTCGGCCACCAGCGCAGGCTTTTCTTCACCTTCAATTTCTAGGGTGACTTCCGTGCTCACCCG
>TARA_R110001599_G_scaffold2862_2_pt1 | contig 20860 bp, 17 predicted proteins | sample TARA_R110001599 | Tara Oceans TARA_R110001599 (sample SAMEA4398360) | marine metagenome | biome: Polar Biome; feature: [MES] marine water layer (ENVO:01000295) within the mesopelagic zone...; material: water (ENVO:00002006), including particulate matter (ENVO:01000060) such as......
GCAGAGATAATGGTATCGGCTCCAATATTGCGCCATATAATAGATGGTTTTGGGCCAGAAGAACGCGCCGATGAACGTGGCGATGATGATCGGGACCGAGCCGATATAGAAGACCGCCATGAAGATCAGGGACCGGATGAGCGCCAGCATCTCAGACGCCTGCCAGAGCGGCCAGGCGGCGCATCAGATATTTATTATATTCGGTGAACAGGGTGCGCAGCGACGGCTGGGTCTGCACTGCGTCGGACAAGATCCGGACATCCGGCGGCATCGCTCGCTCCAGCTCCAGCCGGGCGCGCCGCATATGCCAGTCGGAGGTTACCAGACGGACCGACTTGTCGCCCCGTCGAGCCGCCCAGCGCGCGATCTCGAGCGCGTTGGAACGCGTGTCGACCGCCTGAAAACCGAGATCGATACAGCAAGCGAACAGATCGTCCGACCGGTCATATTCCGCCGCCAGTTCTGCCGGCTTCACGTCGCGATCGACCCCGGAGATCAGCAGGCGGCTTGCCGACTTTGCTTCCAGTATATCGAGCGCGCGGTCAATCCGGCCACCTCCTCCGGTCAGCACCACGACCGAACCGGTATGGGCATCATCGACCGCCGGACGCGGCAGATCGATGGCAAACCAGGCAAATCCCATGATCCACAACAGAAGCAGGAAAGAGAAAAGGCGCAAAATCATTCCGGCGGGCTACACAATCTTTTTCAGGGCGCCGAAAACCGTCCATCTGGCGGTTATCATGGCAAGGAACATCCCCAATATCGGAATGACAGCAATTATCAACCAGCTCCACCAGTCGAGGCCGACCGACTGGACGAGACCGGAGCCGAGCGCCGACAATTGCCCGCTGATCAGCCAGATGATCGCACCACCCCCGACCAGTCCGATCAATCCGCCGAGCAGCGCATCCAGCGCGATCCGCCGCTGGAACAATCGGCTGATCTGCTCGTCCGTCCCGCCCAGCAGATGCACCACCGCGATGGTTTCGCTATGGGTGTTGAGCGCCGATCGCGCAGAGATGATCACCGCAGAAGCCGTTGCCAGAGCGAGCAGGGCGACCAGTCCGAAAGCTATCCACTGAAAGGACCGCACCAGAGAGATTACCGGAGCGATATAGCCGCTGCTCGGCTCGATCCGGGCACCCGGCGCAATCCGTTGCAGGTCACCGCGCAGCGATTGATATTCCGCGTCCGTCGCGGCGCGGGCAAGCTTGACGTCGACCAGCGCCGGCAGCGGAATATCCTCTCCCAGATCCTGCGTGCCCAGCCATGGTTCGATCAGGGCCTCTATTTCTTCCGGCGGCAACACCCGAACCTCTTCGACCAGCGGCATCGAGCGCAAGCGCGCGGCCACTGCCGCTGCCTGATCGCTGCGGGTTTCCGTATTGGCCTCGACAATCTGCACCGTCGCCCGGCTCGAGAGCTCGTCCGACACATCGCCCATCGCGCGGGTCATGGCGAGCCCGGCCGCGGCCGCCAGGACAGTGAGAAAGATCATGATCGCGATGACCCACGGCATCGGACCCGACAAGCGGCCCTCCGGGATCAGGCGCCGGTCATGTCCGGGAATGACGAAAAATTTGAACATGCGCCCCGCGACCTATTGCTGCTGGTCATTGGGTAGCGGCGGATGGCGCAGCGATCCGGTCGGATCGGCCAACATGCCTTTTTCCAGCCGCATCATCTGCGCGCCCGGTATCTTGCTGAGCAGATGAATATCATGGGTCGCAACGACAATTGTGGTGCCAAGCGTGTTGAGCGCCTCGAACAATTGCAGCAACCGGATTGCCATGTCGGGATCGACGTTGCCGGTTGGCTCGTCGGCGACCAATATTTCCGGTCGACCGATCACCGCCCGGGCAATCGCCACCCGCTGCTGCTCCCCGCCCGAAAGCGTCGCCGGCCGGGCGGACGTCCGGTCGCCAAGACCGACCCACTCGAGCATCTCTGCCACCGGAACTTCCAGATCCTTTTCGCGAACCCCCGCCACCCGCAACGGCAAGGCGATATTGTCGAACGCCGAAAGGTGCGGAACAAGACGGAAATCCTGGAAAACAACCCCGATCCTGCGCCGGAAACCGGGCAAACGTTCGCGCGGCATGGTGACCGCATCCTCCCCGAACAGCTTGATGATACCGCGACTGGGGCGCTGAGACAGATAGAGCAGTTTCAGCAGCGAGGTCTTCCCCGCTCCCGAGGCTCCGGTCAGAAAATAGAAGCTGCCCGGATAGAGGGTGAAGTTGAGATCCGCCAGCGTCTCCGCCCCCGCGCCATAGCGCAGGCCGACATTCTCAAACCGAACAATTTCATCCATTTTTGTTCTACATTCCAATATCGTGGCCCAATATCGCCAGCCACGGGATCAATAGGCCGGGAAGGCCCTCCAAATCAACTCCGCTATCCCCGAGAGCGAGACTAATTTGCCGGAAAACGCGAAAAATCATGCTTCGGTCTCAAATCGGCAAAGCAGCCACTTGCAGTTTGCCGTCATGGCGTGTTTAGATGGCTATCATGATCTTGAATTGCCCGGCTTGTAAAACCCGTTATCTCGTGCCCGACAGCGCCATTGGGCTAAATGGCCGTTCGGTGCGCTGCGCGTCCTGTCGCCATAGCTGGTTCCAGGAAGCCGCGCTTCCGGAAAAGGAGCTGGTCGAAGCGGACGCCAACGCGCCAATGCCCGCACCAGCACAAGCACCTCCGGTCGTCCAGCCGGAACCGGCCGCCAGGACGGACTGGAAAGTCACACCGCCGGCCTCGCCGGTCACGCGATCGGCGCCACCGCCTCCGATTTCGGTGACACCCGAATATGGCGCAAAATCGAGCAGCTTCGCGCACGAACCGCCGTTCAAGCCGCGCCGGAACCCCGCGAAATTATGGACCATCGCCGCGGTCGCCTTCGCTACTGTCATATTGGCATCGGGCGCGGCATTATTCTATTTCGGGCCGCCACAATGGGTTTCGGACTATCAGTTCGCCGCGGCTGAAGAGACGCCGCTGCTGATCGAGCTGAGCCAGAAACAGGACCGCCGGACCCTGCCCGACGGCACCGAATATTTTGCGGCCAGCGGCACAATCATCAATCCGACAACGAACGACCAGGCGGTTCCGCCGATGCTGGTGATCCTGCGCGATGCCGGTGGCCGGATTGTCTACAGCTGGAAAATGAAAGCGCCCGCACCGTCGCTTGCGCCCGGGGCAAAGATAAATTTCAACGAGGCCAAGCTGGATGTGCCGCGCGCTGCCAGCCAGCTGGAAGTCGGATGGGCTGACCAGGCCCGCGAATAGCCGTCCGGCCGAGACGGCTCAGTGAAATTCCTGCAGCCGGACTTCGCCGCCGCCATCAACGCTGTCGATTTTGCCCGCAGAGCGTATCGTCGCGATCCGGAAGACATTGCGGTCGTCTTTTCCGGCGTCGCCGTTGCGCCCGCTTGTCGTCGCTCCGAAATCGATCTCTTCCCCGCGCAGGATCGTCGCACTCGCCACCGCCTGCACCCGCGACTGGGAACGAGGCGCTTCGACCGGTGCCCCGTCAGGCGCGGCGCCCAGCAACAGAAATATGAGAAACAATCCATCCATAAAATGTACAACAGCGCCCCGCCCCCTCCCGGACAAGGTAAATAAAAGGTTAACGGCGACCCGACCCGCAAGTTTTCTGGCGCAAGGGCTCTCAGTGACAGTTAATGTACGGTTACGGGACGATTTCGCTGCCCCGGTTAACATCAAAACCGCCCGGCAGCGAATATCTGTTGCGGCTGCCCGACCCCTTTGCTAGAGGCTCGCGCCTACCCGGGACTCAAGTGTCCCAAGCTAGAGACAGTGCGGTCGTGGCGGAATTGGTAGACGCGCAGCGTTGAGGTCGCTGTGGGGTTAATACCCCGTGGAAGTTCGAGTCTTCTCGACCGCACCAGACAGTCTTGCAATCACCTATAACTTTGCCTTCGGGCAGTCGGCGTCGTAGAACTCGCGCAGTTCTGCGGCCTTTCTGGCCAAACAACTCTCTAGCGTGGGCGAGAGGCACCGCTTTCTCGCTGTGAGCGTGGCTGAAAAGTACCAGATTCTCTGTTTGGAAGTTCCCCGCCCACAAGGCGTCACGATGATGCAGTGGATGTCTGCGCTCAGGAATCGAAGCCGAGCAGGGCTTCCTGATCAACCCATGCTACGGGCAATGTCGTCTCGAGCAGAATGGTGCGATTGATGGTCTTCGGCTGGACGCCCGACATCATCGATTCGATGATCCTGGGACTGAGCCAGCTCAGGCTCAGTAACTTTGTCATTTGTTTGCGGCAGCGCCCTTCTTGCTTTGCGATCTGGTTGATGCTGAGCCGCGGATTATTCATGATCAATTGCCGAGCATCCAATGCGTCAGCGACCAGCTGGATCAATTTTGTATCGGGCGCGCAGCCATTGCCTTCTGCATCCATCCTGAGCTTCGCTTCGCGAAACGGCTTTCGCTCTGGGAGGGGAATGCGCCAGGCGAGGTGATCACATGTCGGCACGCTGATGGCTTCAGCCTTCAGCGTGACTTCGATATGTCCAGCTCTCACCTGCAAGCTCGCAATCAGGTCTTTTATGATCGCTTCGCGTTCACTGTTGTGGGAAAGGCGGCTGGCACGCAGTTGGGCAACCGCGAACACCGTCTGCAATTGCCCCGCTTCTTCGATCCCCGACAGTCGGCGGAGTGCATGCTCGTCTTCCAACAGCTCCGTGAGGTGTACGATAAGATGCCTCTCGAGTTGCCCCTGCACGAACCGGGTTGCTGATGGATTTCCGGGCCGAGCAAGGTCTTTGCGTGTTTCATAATACGCGTATCGGCGTGTGCGCTGGGTCGCATAGGTTGGCACCATCGGCCTGCCGTGTGGATCTATCAGCAGGCCGCGGAGCAATGCTTGTTGCGGATCGTTGGTTGGGCGCCTGCGCGGCGGGGATTTTCGGCTGAGCTGTGCCTGCACTGCATCCCACAACTCCTCATCAACGATCGCTTCGTGTTCGCCGGCATACACCTGCCCCTTGTGGACGATCTTCCCGCGATAAACCGGATTCTTCAGAAGATGGAACAGACTGCCGCGTGCGAAGGGGATCCCGCCGCGATGCGGCCCACTGGTTCTGTTCTGAACCTTGGTCACAATGCCTTCCCGGCGTAGACATTTGATCAGGGCGGGGACTGTTCCTACCTGCAGGTAATGCCGCATTATCCTATTCAACATGTTCATCGTCATCCCGATGCTGATCGAAACCATGACCATGCCGCTGATATACGGGCCACTGCTCGGCGGTGATGCTCGCAACGCGATCATGCTAGGCGGCCTGCTGATGATCTGCGGCGCGGTTGCGACCATGTTCGTGAAGGTTGGTCGCCCGGCAGATAAGACAATTCCGGCTTAATCGAGTGTTTCAGGCCGACCCGCGTTGAATTAGTTCAGGTTCGATGACGACCGATCCTGTTTTTTCTCCGGCCAGCCTTTTGAATAGAAGGTCGATCAGTAATTCAGCGCCTTTCAACAAGTCCTGACGGATCGTTGTAAGCGCGGGCGCCGTGTGCTGGGCCAGCGGCACGTCATCATAACCTATGACGGACACATCTTCCGGAACATTCAGCTGGCGTTCGGTTAGCGCACGAATTGCGCTCATAGCGATAATGTCTGATGCCGCAACAATTCCGTCAGGCAAATCGCCTTCGCCAAAATGGGTAACCAAAGCGCTATACGCTGCTTCCGGAGTCAAATGAACGTCAAGCGTACGCGCCTGATCTATGCCCGCTTCACGGCACGCTTCCGCAAATCCTTGCTGCCTTTCGGCAAATTCAGGGGCGTGAATATTGCCTAGAAAAATGAGATTTTTACGGCCCTTCTCAATAAGATACTGTGCCGCCATCTTGCCGCCCTTGCGATTATCACTACCCACAGAACAGTAGCTTTTACCTGGCACATCAGTGCCCCAGACAACCATTGGAGCATAAGTTCGTCCAACCCGTTCAATCACCTCGGACTGGTCAGATTGGCCAATGATGACAATGCCATCAATCCGGCCGCTGCTGATGATTCGGTCCAGCCAGTTGGTGTTTGTGGGCAGAACGCGAGAAAGCACCAGATCATATCCGCGGGCCGTTAGACCATCGGCGAGATGTCCGAGCATGGTAATAAAAAACGGATCGGAAAAGTTCTGACCAATTTCATGACCAAGGGGCAGGACGACCCCGATTGAAAGTGTACGTTTCAGCCGAAGGTTCCGCGCCAGCTCATTGGGCTTGAAGTCATATTCGTTGGCTAGTTCGATGATGCGTTCGCGGGTTTTTTTGTTTACCAGACTGCTACCGGCCAGCGCTCTGGATGCGGTAGCAGTCGAAACGCCTGCGAGTTCCGCTAGATCAGAAATTTTATTGAGCTTCGTTTTGGTCATTATCGTTTCTATCGCACACTGTCGTCTATGTGCAACTCACATTGCTCCAGTGTGAATATCTCAGTTTTCTACAAATCGGCGTTGGCTGTAATTGTCGCAAGTTTTGAACGTCCGCTTTACGCCCAAAGCAGCCAATACCAGACTGTCTGAATTCGGCCCAGAAGAGGTCATTCACACAAGGCCAAGATGTTAATAGTTCCAAAAGACATTTCGCCGAGTGTTCCTAATGAGATCGGCGGGTTTGGATTATACCAATCGATCATATTCCCTTGGCGGGCTTTGCATTTGGTCATCTCATCGGCAAAGATGAAAAGCTTCGCCTAGTTCGATACCAGATAATAGGTCACTGGCTGACTGGCGCTGGTGTGGATATTGATCCGGTATCTCTCGGTAAAGAGTGGCAGCCATTCACAATTTGCCGGCTTTGATGACGTACTCCGATTGCAAATATTCTTTCCCTGGCCATCGCTTATTCTGATCGACATCGGTTTGGATGACACCGGCACCAATGCAACTGATGCCTTTTTCCCGGCCAGAAAAATCTGTTCGATATTGACCGTGGACAATGCCGAAACCATGCCCTTTTTATAGGATGGCCCCAGCGCACGCCCGCGATATACTGATGGCTCTGTCGCCGGTTCGATCGATTTTGCCTGGCTAGCCCAGCGGCTCGAAAGATCATCTTCCTGATCCATGTCTGGCTTGGCGCCGAGGCTCTGAAGAACCTGCGCGGCTGTGTGGAGCGCGCTTGCATCGGCTTTTTGCTCAGCCTGTTGGCCCATAAGGATAGCATGGGCCGCTCGCATCACTGGTCCTTGGTCCACTGGAAACTTTGTCAGATCAGGCCGGCTTTGCGCCTGCGAATTAGCGCCAGCCGATGCGTTTGCGCAACCCAACAGCAGCGGGAGTGTTCCCAAAAGCGAGATCGCGAAACTCTTCCGGTAATACACTTCAGTCCCTCCCTTCCGGCCTGATTTCAAACAACGCCCCGGGTGCCCCGTCGATACATTCAATGATAAGCCCGTTGCGTTCGGCCAAGGCCCTCGACAAGGCAAGGCCGAGGCCGTGTCCCTTGGCTCCGTTGGCCTCAATTCGGACAAAACGATCAAAAATCCGCTCTCGCATATTTTCGGCAATCCCCGGACCGTTATCGCGAACCGTGATGACCGGACCGGGCCGCAATATCAATTCTACCGTGCCGCCCTTCGGTGTGTATTTGAGCGCATTGTCCAGTAGATTAGATAAAATGCGCTGGAGATGGCCCGGATTGGCCATCATCTTGACTCCAGACGCAATATCGGCGTTGAATTCGACACCAAGGTCCTCTGCGCTTTCGGAAAACAGCTCGGCGATTTCGGCTGCAACGTGAGACACATCGCACTCGGACAATCCAGTCCGATCGCCTTTCTGGGCTCGGCTGGATGCAATGTCCAGCAAGGAGTCCAGCATCGCAATTATGTCACGAATGTCCTGCCTGGCCTGTCCTAGGGTCTTGATATGAGAGGAATCTTCGCTGTGACGCATCGCCGCCACTAGGCGGTTGTCGAGATGCATCAGCGGTGTCCGCAGTTCATGGGCGGTATGATCCGATATGTCCCGGTGCGCCGCGATCAGGGCAGCCAGGCGCTGGATCATTGCGTTGCTGTGCTGCGCAAGCTCGTCAAGCTCGTTGCCGGGACTATCAGCCGGGATCAAGGTGGCCAGGTTACCGGCTCCAATTTCACGAAACGCCCGGTTTATCGTGCCGATCCGGTTTTTCAGCCGACGGGTCGAGTAGTAGCCGACCATCGAAACCGTCACCACCAACAAGATTCCAGCGATCAGGAACGCGGTTCTGATTCGGCTGAGCAAGGCCGATTGCGCCGAGGTATTTCGGCCGACGAGCAATTTCAGATTGGGGTTTAATTGCGTGCCGCGGGCGAACATTTCCGTTCCGTCATCCAGCATGACATGACCGGCTTCGGAATTTTCCGAAGACAGTTCCGGCCAGTGTTCGATGTTACCAGTGATGGCGATGCCAGTGGGCGATGCCAGAAGATAATAGCGCACGTCATCCGGTGATTGCATTTCGAGCCGGTCCGCAATTCTCTGCCGCAGCTCTACCGGGCCTCCCGTGATGTAAATATCCGCGAGACCGGTGATATCGGTATCCACGCTGCGCGCAATCTGCGTCTGTGTTTCCGTTCGTACGATCCATTCTGTCATCGCAAACAAGGTGGCGACGGACAAGATGGACACGATCACAATGATCAAACTCAAACGTCCGAAAAGAGAAGAAAAAATGCCCATGATCAAACGGTGTGCAGCCGGTAACCTGCACCCCAGATTGTTTCGAGAACGGGCTTGTCGAAGCCTTCTTCCAACTTGCGGCGCAGCCGTCCGACATTGACGTCGATAACATTGGTTTGCGGATCGAAATTGAGATTCCAGACATCGTGAAGCAGCATTTCCCGGGTCACGATTTCTCCGGCATTTTGCATGAAATATTTGAACAGTTCAAATTCCTTGGGGCTGAGCGCAACATGCCGCCCCTGACGGTGGGCCGTGCGTGCCTTGAGGTGACATTCCATGTCACCGAATATGATCACGGCGCTGTGCGACTGGCCGTTCGCCCGCCGATGCAATGCGCGAACCCGGGCCACCAGTTCCTCATCCTCGAACGGCTTTGCCAGATAGTCATCGACACCTGCGTCCAGACCTTCGATGCGGTTCTCTGTCCGGCCCAGCGCCGACAGCATCAATACCGGAATGGCGATTCCGGCTGCCCGCAATTTGGTGACGATGTCGATGCCGGTCATGTCGGGCAACATGCGGTCGAGAATGACCAGATCGAAAGATTCTTCGGATGCACGGCGCAGTCCGTCCTTGCCGTTGAACGCGGTCGTCACGCTGTCACCCGTGCGAGACATGGTTTCGGTTACCATTTTGGCCGTCTGTTCATCATCTTCGACGTGCAAGATGCGCAAGTTCGTCATTCCACGATTTTATCCGATTTATCGGTGACAATTGAACGATGTTCTAATCGTTGTCGATGACGAAATGACAGTTACAAATGCTGTTAGGTTCTGGAATGCTGTTTTCGCGCGCCAGATTTCCAATCACATCTTGCATGTTGTAAAGACTGGTTTAACGCTAGCAACGGGTCGCACCAAATTATTCTGTTTCAGGGGTTTGATAGTGATGCACAACTGGAGGGCGGCCGCTTTTTTATTGTTGCTTGTCACCTGTTCAGCATCGGGATGGGTCGCGACCGCTGCCGCGCAAGCTGACAATCACGCAGTGCAGGCGGGATCGGGAACTCTGAACACGGAGCTGCAGCAGATGTTGCTCCGTGATCGGTTTGAAAAGCGGGATGTCGAGCGAGATGCATGGTTGGCATTTCAGAAGAAGGTGACTGCTGATCCTTCCGCCGATGACCTTCTCACCGCACGGACCCATTCCCAGATGGCGATCGCCTATTTCTATACCAGTGAATATGCGAAAGGCTGGGCAGAGGTAGAGCAGGCGGAAGCGTTGATCCAGAATATCCCGCCGGAAAGCAGCCGGGACTTTCTTTACGAGCTTCTGGCCTATGGCAGTCTGATATCCACCGACTTGAAGGAAATCGACCGTGCCCGGGAATATTCGGATCGGGCGATGGTGGAAGCAGTCGGAAGTTACGGGGAAGAAAGCGCGCCGACCGCGCTTGCGTATAATGCGACGGCCTATCTGGGATATAAGGCCGGCAATTATCAAAAGGCGCAGCAGCAAATGTGCCGTGCGGCCGAACTGGCCGCGCAGCATCTGCCCTTGTCCGACCCGATGGTCGCCAATAATTATGTTTCCTGCGGCGTGACCATGTATTTTAACGATGATCCCAAGACCGCCGAAACGATGGAATATGCGGCCTCCATTGCATACGAGAACCTCCCGGCACAACATCCGGTCGTCGGCCTGGCACTAAATGGTTCAGGGGCGGTGCTGAATCGTCTGGGCCGTTATGCCGAAACCGAAATTATCCTGCAGCGACAAATCGAGATCGAGCGAAGAAACCGGGGATTGAAATCTGCCGAGGTTTACAATCCAATCTCGATGCTCGCCGATGTTTTGATCGCCCAAGGGAAACTGGACGAAGCACTCGCGATCCAGCGCAATGCAACCACATATGCGCACCAAATGGACAAGGGGGGCGATCCGTCCGCGCGGGGGTTTTCCTCGATCAAACTGGCCGTGTTGCTCGATCAGCTGGGCGCCAATAGCGAATCCAGACAATTATATCTTTCCGGCATCAAGGAAGTGAAAGAGGATCTGCAACCTGGTGATGCCTGGATATATCTGTCGGAACTGGCCTATGCGCACCATCTATATCGTTTTGACGATGCTGATCGCGGCCTGGCGCTGGCGCTTCGAGCCTTTGCCGATTTGTCGGAAGCTTTGCCGGAAGGACATCGAGACCGCATGGTCTGGGATCTTCGCATTGCCGAGATGATGGCCCGGCAAGGAAAAGCAAAAGCCGGCTTTGACCGCGCCTTGCCGATTGCAGCGCGGCTTGAGGAAAAATTGCTGGACTATGCGACCGAGCGTTCGGAGCTGATCTCTTATTCTCCGGTCATGACCAATGGCTTTGCGAGCTTCGCCCATACCGCGCTGCTGGCCGGCGATCAGGAGGCAGCGGTCAAGGCCGCGCAACTTACTCTGCTGTCAGAGCTTTCAACGGCCAACGCCAATCTTGCTCTGCGCGCTGCCGCCAAGGACAAGGGATTCAACATCAGGATACAGGAGATCCGGCAGGGCCGCAGCGAGTTGTTGACGCTCAAATCCAGCTTGATGAAAGCCGAAGCGGATGTTTCCGACAACTTGCAAGACATCAGCATGAAATTGCGGAAAAAACGCGCCGCGCTGGATCGTCTCGAGCAATCGCTAGCCGAGGGTTTCCCGGAATATACCACTCTGAGCCGCCCTGCCTTGCTCAGCCTCGCAGAAATCAGAGCCAATTTGTCTGATGATCAGTCGGTTATATTCCCCATTGCGATCAATGACCGGTTTCTGACCATCATCGTGACGCGAAGCGACCTGTTTTGGGATACAGCGGAAAATGACGGCATGCGCCTCTTCAGACAGAGCACACATCTATTGTCGGAAATTGACAATGCACGGTTCGCTTCCGACATCGGAACAGCAAGCTTTGATGCAAAAGCTGCGCACGAGCTATTCCAGATTATCTTTCCGGGCGATCTCTATGAAAGGATAGCGGACAAATCGGAGATCCTGTTTCCTTCCTCCGGAGCGATTGCCAAATTGCCGCCCCAGATCATGCTGACCCGATCGGTGAATGAAAATGAACCGCTCCATTCACTGCCTTGGCTTGTACGGGAAAAGTCGATCTCGATCTATTCAAGCCTTGGCCAAGAAGCCGGACGGTTAGAGAAAAATTTCGTACCAAGAGCATTTGCCGGGATTGGCGCGCCCTCGCTGAACGGTGGGCAATCGGTAGATCTGGCATCATTGAATATATTCCGGGGTGGTTCCGTCGATGTGGATTCCCTTCGTTCATTGCCCGAATTGCCAAAGGCTGAATCGGAATTGAGGCAGATCGAATCGGCCTTCGAATCCGGTACTTCAACAGTCTTGACCGGCCGTGCTGCCACCGAAAAAGCCGTAAGGGAGATGGATCTCGCATCCTATTCGGTGATTGCATTTGCCACACATGGCCTGGTTAGTGGCGAACTGAAAGGCCTGTCAGAACCGGCTCTGGTCTTTACCCCTCCCGATCATCCGGTCCCGGAAAATGACGGATTGCTGACCGCTACGGAAATTTCGCAAATGACTATTGGGGCCGACTGGGTGATTCTGTCTGCTTGCAATAGCGGTGGCGGCAGGAACAACAGTTCGCCGACCTATTCCGGTCTTGCCAGAGCATTCCGACTGGCCGGAGCCCGATCCCTGTTGCTTTCGCACTGGGAAGTTCGCGACGATGCCGCTGCGCTGCTGACGATCAATACCGTGAAAAATGCCGCCTCAGGCATGGACCGGGCGGAAGCGTTGCGGCAGGCGCAACTTGAGCTGATGAGTGATCCTGATGTTCCAGGCGCCGCTCATCCTGCTGTATGGGCTCCTTTCATCCTAATCGGCAGGTAGCCGGATCAAACAAGGGCGCCCTCCGGGGAGGAGGGCACCCTTTCCAATCAGCGATGATGCTGCGCTCGGGTCGCAATTAGCGCAGATCTTCGACTGAAACCCATCCCTTGGTACCGTAATTGTCAGTCATTTCGACAAACAGACCTTCCTTGTTACCAGTCGGTGTAAGCTCTGTGTCGGGACGGAGCGATCGCACTTCAGTGCCAGTCGCGGACGGGCTTCCCCGCATTGATGTGATGACAGCCACCGTATAAGTCGCCGCAGTCGGCGCAGCGGATAACGCCTGTTGTGTGGCCGCCAGAGCGCCGCCCTGGGACGCGAGACTATTATAGGCCTCAATAAAGGCGCTGGTGACCATCTGGCCGTCTTTAGACGAGCTATATTGACCCAACTGGCCCTGGCTTGCTGCCACCCAATCGCTGCTGTTCAGAACTTTGATCGTGGATTTCTGGCTGAGGCCGCTGCCCGCGATCAGGGTCTGGCCATTGGCCGGGTTCATCAGGCGCAAGCCGGCGGAGATAGTTTTCTTCTTGCCGCCAAGGCCGCCGAACATGCCCATCAGCGCACCTCCCATCGGTACTTTGGTAAGGAGCGCGCCGGCCGCACCGGAATGGACCAGACCGCTTTTCATCAAACCAGTCGCCGCATTCATCGTCTGGTCGATCTCCTCCTGCGATCCGGCGATAGCCGACAGCAGATAATTGGCCGGCTGACCATCTGAGCCGGTATGAAGCGTGAAGCAGCCCGATTCCTGAACGATCGCGCCAAGCATCCCGCGCGGGCTCGAAAGTCCGAATTCGCTCCATCCCTGAGTGTCACCATCGGTGATTGCAATCGTGCCATAGGATGTATCGCATTTTGTGACGGAAGCCTCCTGTTTGCCCGCTGCCCGCAGTGGTGAAGATGCCGTGGTGATCATGGCGGTGGCTGAGATTATTGCTGAAACCAGCTTATACTTGTTCATGATTTCCATTCCCCTTGCTCTGTTTGCAAGAGGAAACTGGCCGACATCCGGCTCGTTTGCCAGTTACAGATACTGTTATAGAGATGACAGACCCTGTTAGGTTCGCCGGCAAGCACAATATTTCCGTCCGGCGCCTGCTCTCGACAATTCGCGAAAGCAAAGCCCCGGACGTATCGCGATTGCTTTTACTGAAAGGAGAAGCTCGGTCCGAGCCTTTCCTTGATTGAACCGATCGTGTCAGAGGGATCAAGGCCGTTATTCAGCCGACCTTGTCCCTGCGACCCATTTCCGATCCGGGCCGCATCCGCGTAGCTTTCCGTCACATTGCTATTTACCCCCGTCCAGCCGGACCAGTCGCCGTCGGAAGTCTTGCTGACGGTTGCAGCAGTCCCGGACTTACCGAATGCCGCTGCGCCTTCGACGATCTTATTGGACCCGGAACTGCCGAATACATAATTGACTCCGATATGAGTTGCGCCCTCGCCAGCCAGAAAGCCGTCAATCGTCGCACTGCACGCGCTGGTGCAAACAGGACCGCTGCCGGTGACTGCAACGTTGAAACTGCGGAAAGTATGAAAGGTAAATCCCGTGCTTGTGTCGGTCGATATATCAAGCCCGCCAGTCGCAGCGCCAGCTACACCACCTGCCGTTGCGATGCCGTAAGTGGCTCCTCCGATGCCAATATCGAACTCCAGACCAACCTTTGGCGTTGCGCCGAACGCTACCGCCATTTGTCCGTTAAACGTCCCTGGAGATTGTGATCCGTCCCGCATCGTCGGTGCCGTCGAACCAACCAGATCATAGGAGACAGCTCCGCTTGTCGGGAGAGTGTTCGCTGCGCTACCATAAACAAAATGCACACCACCATTTTCAGGATAGTTCGCATTTCTGGGGCCGCTAGCGGTTGATAATGTCGCTGAGCCATCGGCCCAGCGCGACCAGTTGATCACCCCGTCCGCCGCAGTGCCAAAATCGACAATCTTGGCCGTTCCGCGCACACCGGATACACCGCCCAGGCCGCGATATTCGCTCAATCTGCCATCGGTAAAGCCTATCGTCTGCTTGCGATTGCCAAGGCCATTTATCACCTGTTCGTTTCGCGTGACCGCTTCCGGCACTCCGGCCAGATCGACGCGGTCAAACCCGGCTACCCCGTGGATGGCGCCGAAGTCGGCGGTACCGATTTCATAAGCGAAACCGACATAGCGACCGTCCATCCCGCTCAGAAAGCCGCTTGCTGACCCCGTGCATCCCTCACAACGCCCTAGCTCAGAGATAACGGATCCTCCGCCGCTATAGTTATAAACGCCATTTCCAGCGTTGGTCACGCTGATCGAGAGATCATCCAATCCTCCGGCAGAGAAAAAGTTGAACCGGTCGTTGCCCATGCCAACAATCGTGTCCCAACCCATTTTCAGCGTCGCAAAGTCCACCGCGATCTCGCCTTCGAACGTGCCCGGATCACCCAGACCATCGACACGGGTTGGACGGGTTCCACCGGCGACAGCATATTCCGCGCGTCCCGTGGGCAAAATGCCGGAGCTACGCTCGCCCCAGATATAATGGATAGACTCGCTTCCGTCGAGAACCCGCTTGCCGCCTTTCAAATTGCCAAATTCTCCGTCGGTCCAGCGGGTCCAGCCGAGCACATCGCCTAGCGCGCCATTGTCAGCATTTGACGCGGTCCCGATGCTGCGGAAAGATTGTCCGACACCGCCCTGAACTCTCAGAGACGACAAGGCAGATTTGTTAGACGAATTGCCGTCGATATAACCGTCAATACGTATAGTGCGGCCTTCATCAGCGACGATTTCACCCTTGGCCAGGAAATTTGCAGATGCGTCTATCGCTGAAGAAAAATTGCCTTCAATCGGCTGTGCAAAGACTTCAGTAATTTTCACACCACGAAAAGTCTTGGTGATCGGATTGGGGGTGCCACCACTATTTGCGGCTTTGGCAAAGGCGGCGCTGCCGTCGATCCACTTGAAGACATTTGGAGCATCGTCGCGGATCGTATAGGCAAAGCCTGCATGACTGGCGCCCTCGCCAGCTAGAAAACCGTTGTATTCAAACCGGCAGTCACCCGTGCTGCAGGCAATGCCGAGGCCGTCCTGCAAATCGATCGTGCCATTGAAACGGCCATCGCTCAACACCGGGATGCTCGGTGCAAGCGCGCCGCCCGCAGAGGCCACTTCATAAAGAGAGTCCGACAGAGAAATACTGGCTTCGAGTCCCGCCAATATTTGTGCCGTGCCAAAGTTGACCGAGAATTTTCCGTTGAACCCGCCCGCCGCAACGCTGTCATCGCGCACCGTCGGCTTGGTATAGCCGATCAGATCGTAATTCAGAAGGCCGCCGCTTGGCGCATTGATCATTGGCAGACCATAGACAAAATGGTCGCCGCTGTTGGGACCTCGGGGAGCACCCAGCGCTTTGGTGCCGCCGACAAGACGCGACCAGCCGATGATGCCCTGATCACCGCCCTTTTCCGTTTCCTCACGGTCATTGAACTTTATTTCGAAACCACTGCGCATGCGATAGCCGGTAAATTCTCCGGCATCGAAGATCAGGGTCACCGGACTGGCCTGACCTGTCTCGGTTATTTTTGCGAAAGCGAGATTAATGTCTGTACGACTGTCATCCGGCCGGACGCCATCCGAGCCAGCCAGAACCGGCGGCGGAGTGGGAGTCGGTGTTGGTGTGGGGGTGGGTGAAGGCGTAGGTGTGCCGCCGCCGGTGTTACCTCCAAATTGCGGCGGGACAGTATAGCCTGCCAACCTGAATAGCCGCGCCAGTTCGTCCGGATCCAGACCCGGAGGAAAGCCGTTGGCGAACAGCAGGTCGACCAGCGCCTGAACGGTCGGATCGCCCGGCGGGATCATACCGCCAGACGACACCAGCGCAAGCAAGTCCGCCAGCGAACCGAAACTCGGACCGCTACCGGTGATCCCGGTGATCGTGTAGCCGGCTACCCCCAGAGCGCGGATAAATTCTTCCAGCTGGAACTGGGAAATGCCCGCTGGGGCGCCATAGGTTTGCAGATTGAACAAAAAGGCCTGGATCTGGGCCGGATTCAGACCGCTGTAGGATCCCAGATTGCCGTTCGCGCTTGCCGCCAGGATATCGGAAATAAACTGAAAAACGAGAGCGGGATCAAGCGCGCCGGTCTGGGCCTGCACAAGCGCCTGAAGCTGAGCAGGCGTGGTTGCTGACTGCAGGATACCGGGCGCGAAATTTTGGGTTTGCGGCACTCCGGCAAACCCCAGCGACGTCGGGCTGGTCTGGCTGGCATTGGCGAGATATTGCGCTGCTGCCGCTTGCGACTGTTGTACTTGCTGCAATGCGGTTCGCCCGCCGCTGCGGTTGGGTTGCACCCCTGCGGTTACGATGGCGGACGGTCCTGATCCCGAACCAGCGCGAAAGGCGCTGCCGGCGCTGAAGCTTCGACTGCTGCCGTTGCTGCTCAACTGCATGGAGCCGGACAGTGCAAAGCCGGAAAAGCTGCCGTCGGCAGCAATTTTTCCGCTGGCACTGCTGCCAGCACGCAAGGAAATCTGACTGCCATTGCCCGCCAGAATTGCTTTGGTGGATGCGCCTGTCGGAGCAGATGCCGTAAAACTGCCGGTGGCCACTGTCAGCTGACCATTTCCATCGATCGAATAGCGTGCCGGGCCGACGATGCTGACCGTGGTTCCGTCATCAAGCTTCAGTTGCACCGTGCCCGACGAAAACTGCTGGTCACCGGCACCATTTTGAGGCGAGGGACTGCCCGTATCGCCGGATGCGAAAACCATTTCGGCACCCCAGACCGGTGATCCGGGAATAAGTATCGCCGCAAGAGTGGTCACCAACGCGCTCGCGGCAGCCAGTTTTACGTCGGTCATCAAGCTGGTATCTCTTTGTCGATCATGGGTCATGGTTTGTCTCCCGAATATTATTCTGTTGAAACTAGAAGCTCAGGCGAAAGCCGACGGAAGCGGTCCAGCGGTCATAGTCGTAGAGGCCGATATTGCTGTCATTGCGGGTGTAGGTGACACGTGGTCGGACACTCACAGTGTCGGTGAGCTTGTACCGGATGCCCAGTGAGGCATCATATTGCGTGTCCCTGCGGCCTTTCAGGAACAGCGGGTCGGCCACATCATAATCGCGATGTTCGACGCCGGCTCCGACAATGAGCGCCGTCCTGCCACCCAGGTCAAACTCGCCGCCGAGCTGCGCGTTGACAAAAGCATAGCTAAGCTGATCGGCACCGGCACGGCGGGTTTCCTCCTTGCCGCCACCAATGCCGCCATAGATCTTGTCATCGGCATAAGTGATGCTGCCGGAGAAACGTTCGGCATCCTGCAACGGGTTGCCATCATAGTTGAGCCGAAAATATTGTCCGCTGATCGACAAGGCGCGATTGTCCGACAGCCGCCTAGTATAGCGTATGTCACCACCAACACTGGTCCGGTAGCCGCGATGTCCAAGCCAGAATCTCTGCCCTTGCCCGGACAGCGAGATGACATCGCCGTTGGCAAGACTATGGGCCACACCGATCGTACCGACTGCTGATGCCTGGTCAACAAACCGCGTATCGATATTGTCGCGCCAGTTGCCAAGCACCGAACCGAATAGGCGTGTCTGCCTGCTGAGCGGCGTCGAGCCGGTCAAGCCGCCCTGGATCTGGTAAAATCCGGCATCCTGTTCGCGGGCTGCACCGTTGAGCGTCGCTGGTCCGAGAAAGGCGAAAAGCGGCAGGGTAATCGAAATCGCGTCGGTGGCGGTATTGATGTTGCTGTCATATCCGCCTTCGACATCAAGATAGCCGGCGATTTCCGAGGCTCCGCCAGCTATCTGCTGGTCCAATGTCCGAACCAGACCATCGATACGGTTGCGCACCGGATCGGGGATAGACGGGTCGCCGCGGACAGTCGCGAATTCCGCGCGCGCCGTATCGATGTCACCAGCCGCAGCGTAGGCGCGAGCCATCTCGGCCTGCACCCGGGCATTGTCTGGTTGCTGGGCCAATATACGCTGGAACGCGATAATCGCTTCACCATGGCGACCGCTTTCAAGTGCGGCGAGGCCGAGCGCCAGGTCGTAATCGGGCTCCCCTGCGCGATTGTCTTCCCAGACCTTGAGCGCAGAATAGGCGGCATCGGGCTCCCCTGCGTTCAATTTTTCCGTGACGTCGGTGACGTCTTGTTCGCTTTGCGCCGCGGCTGGATTCGAAGCAAAGGCGAACAAGCAATTGCTATAAGCAATGGTGGATATCACGACGACTTTGGAAAAGCGCATTCAGGGCCCCTCTAACTTTACTGAACATGAATTTTTAATAGGACAGCGTTACGCCGTAGGCTCGTGACAAGCGCCGATATGAAGATGACAAAAACGGTTATTATTCCCGATGAAAGCCATGACGGTCAGTCAGGCAGACTCTACCGAACAGAAAAGCTCAACAGCCAAGTCCAGAGGCAGCCCGCCAGCGATTCATTCCCAGACTTCAAGTCCTGTCTGTTAAATGGCTGGTTCCAGGCGGCACATGATCTATGCTCAACAACGACAAATGGGGCAGCGGCTGATCTTGTCATTCAATTGTCCGAATGTCGGCTTTCCAAAGACTCGCGCCTGAAAACTGACAGTCCGATAACGGCCCAATTGCCGCCTGTCTGAAATGCGCCCCAATCTAAGACGTTGGGATCGGGTATAGCGTAGCCCGAAAGCGGTCGTAGGTGGCGCGGCGATTGCGTCCGCTTTCCGCGGCGACATAAAGGCTGCGCTAGGGCTGTTCATGGGCGGCAAGCAGAAGTGGATCATCGAGAGTCTGGAGATCGTCAAGAGTCTGGCGTGTCGCGTTTTGCCTCATCCTCTCTTGCATGCATTTCCGACCAGAGCTTTTCCGTTCCAGCTTCGACCGCCTGGTTTAAGTATTGGGAGGCGACCAACCATCCCTTGATCGGACGTAATGGGAGTAGACAGCCAATTCCCATCAGCGGGATCGCGATTGCAAAAACAAGAGGCACCGGTAACTCGAGAGCAACCTGAAGCCAGACCACGAAGAACAATAGCGGGAATGCAACAAAGCACAGAGAGAAAAATGCCGGGCCGTCATCCGGAGCCGCAAAACGGTAATCCAAGTCGCAGAATTCGCACCTGTCCTGAATCTTCAGCCAGGAGCAGAACATGCGCCCTTGGCGACAACGCGGACAATGGCCTTTCCACCCCGCAATGAATATTTCCCTGGTTTTGCTGTTCTCGTGATCCGTCATCGGCGATCTCCATTGTTCAAAACTAACGATCGCTGAACCGGACGATCAGACAATCGACAATAAGGGGCTGGCCGTGCTATCATCTCTGCGCCAGCCCGCGAAATTCCGAAACAAAGCTGGTAAAGAAATCCAGCTCTTCGGCTGCCAAACCCAAGGCCAGCGCCCTTTCTCTGGCAGACTCTCGAGCGGTAACATCACCATTCTTGAGCGCGCAGCCGAAGGCCAGAACTGCCATGGTTCGGACATCGAAACTGCGTTCGCCCAATGCGGCGTCTATATCGGCACCGGAGAGTCCCGCATCGCGTGCCTCCTCCTCGGCCCTAGAAAGGGTATCCTCACAGCCGCAATCGTTAAGTAAGGCCAGTTTGAGCTGGCTTAATATCCGTTCGTACCCAGCATCAGCCATTGCAGGGGTGCTCACAGCGTAGGCGCAGAAGATCAGGCAGGTAGCGCTTAACCACCGCAACCAATGCCACTGCAGTCAGGTTCAAAAGAGCCGCGGTCAGGGGACCGCTGCCGAAGGCTGCATTCACGATCGACTGCAGCTTGAACAACGAGAACCCCAGATTAGGCTCGACAAATTTCGAATAAGTCCATCTCATGATGAATTCCATGACCACATTGGTGCCGCAGCCCTTTCAGGACGGCGGCACCATCAAGCGGATCAAAAGTTGTAACTGATGCCGACCAGGGCCTGATGCTGGTCATACTGACCACCATTGTTGCCGAAGTCGGTGTAGCGATATTCGAGACGCGCACTGATTTTGTCGGTCAGCATGCGTTCGACGCCTCCGCCGACGAGCCAACCGTCCAGATTGTCGGATGCACGCGACGTCGTATCATCCGAAACCAGTGTCGTGCGAACCCGGGCATTGGCATAGCCGCCCCGCACATAGGCGAGCGTCTTGTCATCCACGAGGTAACCCGCACGAGCAGTCAAATCGAAGCTGTAGCGCGGATCGATTGTGACCGAATCACCGGACGTCTGGCCGCGAACATCATCATCAAATGCGCCGCTGAAGCCAGCCTCGGCACCGATCACGAAGCGGTCACTAACCTTGTAATTATATCCGGCATAGCCACCGAGCACGACGGCATCGCGCGACACTTCGGCATCAACTGGCTGAGC
>TARA_R110001599_G_scaffold53334_1_pt1 | contig 20855 bp, 20 predicted proteins | sample TARA_R110001599 | Tara Oceans TARA_R110001599 (sample SAMEA4398360) | marine metagenome | biome: Polar Biome; feature: [MES] marine water layer (ENVO:01000295) within the mesopelagic zone...; material: water (ENVO:00002006), including particulate matter (ENVO:01000060) such as......
TTCACACCGTCACTTTGGGCAAAGGCGATACGTTCAACCATTTGCTGCGCCAGTCCGGTAACCGTTTCGGCACCCAGACGTGCGGTCGCGACAGAGTTCTTGGTAGCAGTCATGCCTTCGTTGATGGCTTTGAACATACCGCTATCACCCTTCATCGTCTCGGAGATGGCGAAGTATGCGGCGTTGTCCTTGCCCGAAGCGACCTTCAAACCGCTGGAAACGCGGCTTTGAGTATCGGTGAGCCCACGATTTACTTCACGTAGCGTGGCCAGGGCATTCATTGCGGAGCTATTGGTGAGAATGGACGACATTTAATGTTCTCCTTGCTTCTCGTGTTGTTCCAGTCTTCTGACTGATATTAGCTTAGAGCTAACTGAACATACCTAACCCATCAGGTTAACGAATGGTTAACAAAAATAGAAAAACTGGCAGACGTGTCGCCTCAATACTTTTGATCGACCTTCATATTGTTACCGCTCTGGCCAGACATTTTTTGGCCCAGTTTCCCGTAATTTCCATCTAACTCATTACGATTACTTATTTTTTCCACTTCTCTCAGTATCGTTCGAGCCGCGACGGCCATGCGGGATAACATCGAACTGTCTTCTTCGACATATTTCTTGAGCCGGGAAAGGTGGTGTTTGATCTCCAACTTCTGGGCGATTGGCTGGTTGATAAATGGCTCAACAAGCGGCGTCTGTAGCTCCAGCCACTTCAAAAGGCGCGCCTTTTCATCAAATACAGTGCTCACAATCGCCAGATCACCGTTTTTGATCGCTTGGATTTCTCTCTCCAAAACCTCGATGGTTTCCTGAATTTTATCAACATAGCCGCGCAGGTTATCTTCATCCTCTGACGTAAGGGCCAGTTGATTGGGGCTCCCGGACGCGGAAGCGTTCGCGCGCTGGCTAAAACGAAAGGTTTTACGCTCCATTATTCTTCACTCACAATGGTGTCTTTTTGAGCTTGGCCATAAGCGCCGAGCATCTGCGAAACACTCCCGGAAAAGCCCAAGCCCCCCTGGTCTACCAACTGGCTTGCCACCGCTTCTGACATAAAGGACCGCCACATATCGGCTTGGTCCTCGCCGCCGAATACGGCGGGGCCAGCCGTCTTTATCATCTCGTCGACAAACTGGGTGAGGAACACTTTTTCGAATTCCTTGCCAGTCTCTGCTGCCCGATCCGGCGGCTGATACCCGGAAACCGGACGCGGCAGTTGAAAGTCACTTACCATTAGATAATCTCCAGATCGGCATGCAGCGCACCGGCGGCTTTGATTGCCTGCAAAATGGCGATTGTTTGGCGCGCCCCAACACCGATAGCATTCAACCCATCGACGAGCTCTTGAAGACTGACATCCCCCTTCAAAATCGTGAAGCTGCCATCAGTCTCCTGTATATCAATTTCCGTCTCCGGCACGACGACGGTCGTGCCACCAATAGAAATCGGTGCCCCCGAGACCACGGCGGTGCCTCCCCCCACGCTTACAGGATAAGGCTGGCTGACGTTATAGTTCTCTCTTACCCGGACAGTCAGGCCGCCTTGGCTGATCGCAACCTGTGCAATTCGCACGTCAGCCCCCATGACGATGGTCCCCGACTTTTCGTCAATGACAACGCGGGCCACGGTGTCGGGCGTGACCAAAAGGTTTTCAACTGCCATGATGGTTTCTGGCGCGTCACGCTTATCGCCGACCCATACTTCGATCGTTCCGGAATCAAGCACCTCGACCTGACTAGAACCGAGATGCTTTGCAATCGCTTCGCGAACACGATCAGCAGTGGTAAAATCAGGAGTATTCAAAGCAATTCGAATGCTATCCAGTTGAAAGAGGCTGAATTCAATTTCACGCTCGACGATAGCGCCGTTTTCAATCCGAGCGATCGTCGGCACACCGTCAACAACACTGGCCGCATTGCCATCCACACGGTAACCGGATGCGGCAACCGGCCCCTGCCCAACCGCGTACACCTCACCGTCGGCACCGGTCAAAGGTGTGATCAAAAGTGTTCCGCCCCTAAGACTGGTTGCGTCCCCCAAAGACGAGACCGTGATATCTATCGGGGATCCGCGCCGCGCAAACGGGGGCAATTTGGCTGTGACCATGACCGCCGCGGTGTTCTTGGTCTTGAGTGCCTGGCCATCCAGATTTGCAACCCCCAACCGCTCAAGCATCCCCCGTATAGACTCGCGCGTGAACGGGCTTGACGTCAGCTTGTCCCCCGTCCCCAAGAGGCCGACAACCAAGCCATATCCGATCAGATGGTTTTCACGAACACCCTCGAAATGCGCAATATCTTTTATCCGCACCTCCGCCGCGACAGGGGTCGCGACCAACAGCGCCAGCACTGCGAATGCCAGAGCGCTACGTATTGCCAGGGCGGCGCGCCGGCAAGCAACCATCGACAGGTCTCCCACTATCAAGAACAGTTCATCTATCCTTGATATAATCGGCTAATACACGCTAGAATACAAGTAAAAACAGGTATTAATTGTTGCTCTGGTCAAATATACTTGATACCGATAGGAATAATAAGGTTTTGGGGCAAAGCATATGCGAATGTATATTTTTGAACAGCGGCAGGAACGATGTGTCGGCCTTGCTTCGGAACTGCGGAGCGCGGGAATCGACCTGCAATTTATCACCGAAGACTTTTTCCAGACCGGGCTAGGCCCCCTGCTTCACCCCGGCCAGCAGACGAATGCCATTCTTTTGGGAGAATGCAGCGACATACGAGGGCACATTCGCACGTTGCGATCCGCCGGGTGCGTCAATCCGGTTATCGTCTTGCGGGACTTCCGAAACGCGAAAGATACATCGGACCTGTTGAACCTGGGCGCAGATGACGTGATTGTCAGCCCGATCCGCGGCACCGAGGTTTTGTCGCGGACCAATTCCATCATTCGCCGCCATTACGGCCACGCCGCGGAAAGCGTGATCGTCGGTGAACTTACAGCTTATTTCGACGGTCGTGATCCAGTCGTTTCCGGTAGTCGTATCAAGTTATCAAAGCGGGAATATTCGGTTTTTCAACACCTCGCATTGAATTCCAACAAGGTGATATCGAAAGACGCCATATACGACGCGATTTATGGTACCAGCATCGACCAACCCTTTGACAAAGTGATCGACGTGTACATCTGTAAGCTGCGCAAAAAGCTGGCGTCAGCTTCAGACAGCGGTTGGCAGTATATCGAAACCGTGCACGGGCGCGGCTACAAACTCAGCTCACCTGAACTGCCCACCGAGGTCGTGTAATCAACGCAAGAAGTTAAGGATAGACAAGCTGGAGAGCCGCGACGTGACTTGGTAGCTCGCCTGCAATTGCGTTTCCAGATTGTTCATCCGCGTGATCGCCTCGTAGGGGTCAACGCTTTCATAATTTGATATTTGGGTGCGCTGAACCAACGATATGTCCGTAAGCTGAATTTGCGCTTTCTCGACGATTTGTTGATTGAACCCGATCCTAGCGGACGCATCTAGCATTCCCTTTTGGGCGACGCCCAAAGTGTCCACGATCCTGCCCATCCAAGTAGAATATGCAGCCTCGTCCAGTTCGCGGACATCTGTAGAAGCCAACATCGCAAGCCCTTGATAGGCTGCGCGGAAAGCTTCTTCGTTGGCTCGGTTCCCATACACGACCTCTTGGCCGGTGTTCACCCAGGCCCGTATCTGCTTGGTCGGCTGCCCGTCCGCGTCAATGTTAGGCGATCCTTGGTAGAATGTGCCTTCGAAGTTCCGACTTGGGTCGGTGCTGTCCTGGGACAGAAATATCTGGTCTATCTTATCCGCGATCTGCGTAGCACTGGCGGCATCCGTCGGCCCCGTCCCGACTATTTCCCGGAGCACCCCTTCAGGTGTGCGACCGGTCACGGCACTCGTATCGGTCCACCGCGTCAGGGCAGGCTTTTTGGAATCTATTCCGGCAAAAACACTATCGCCGTTAAACGTCACGTTCATCGCAGCAACCACGCCTTCCAGTGCCGCGCGAGCCTGCATTTGAAGAACCTCTGCCCCATTGATCGGACGAGATGCGTTTAATACCGCTGTTTCCAGCACCGACTGCACCTCTTCGCGGGCATTGTCCACCGACGCCAGCATCGTCGATAGCTTGTTCGCCAAGAGGCCATTGGATGTGATAAAGGTCTGCGTTGCATCTTCGCGACCACGCAATTTCGTCACCGATGCGGCGCTCGGACCGAGGCTCTCGTAAATGTTTGCCTTAAGTCCGGTGGATACCTCCTGCCCGGCCCGTTGAAGATCAGAGGTCGCTCGCTGGACGCTCTGCCTATTGAACAGGTTCATCTGAAACGTCGAAAAAGATCTTATACCCAAAACCATCGTTAGAGCCTCACACGGCTGCGATCAACGTGTCGATCATATCAGACACGGTGCTCAGAATTCTGGAATTCGCAGCATAGCTTTGATCGATTAAAATCAGCTGCTGCATCTCATCATCTATGTTGACCCCTTCGGAATTCCGTCTTGCCGACATCACGACTTCGGCGGCGGAACTTGCGGCGTTAAAGTCATTTTCAGATTTTACACGCTCCAAAGCCTGGCTGGTGATCATTTCCGCTGCGAAATCCCGAATGGTGACATCTGTCGGAATTCCCGTACCCGAAGCGGAAGACAAAGGTTTGTCCAACGCGGCGATAAAGGCATTGATCTGGCCGGCTTCCGATGCAGGGCCTTGCGTTGAAGCGCCCAGACCGTCACGCACCCGCCAGACTTCCAGTGCGCCGGTGGCCAAAAGCTTATCGTTCACCTGCAAACGCCCAGCCAACCCCACACTATTCGCCGCTGAAAAAGCTGACCCGTTATCGGTAAACAGCCCCGGTTCGCCGGCGGCGAGGCTGGCGTCGGCGTTTTCAAAGGACTGGACAATCCCTCGTGCGTATTCATCCAACTGTTGTTCAAACCGCGGGATTATATCACGTTTGAGCTGCGACAATCCGGTAAGACTTCCATACCGCAAGCCGCGAACGCCCTCTTTGAAGGGCGTGATATCCTGGGTTCCGGCCATCAATGTCCCGTCGCTGGGGTTAAAGGTGACGTCATGCACCTGATTACCCTCGAGCAAGGCCGCACCGCTTAAGGTATAGATACTGATCGACCCGCTTGCCGAAGTCGTCACACGTGTGTCGACGATACCTGATATCTGATCCAGAACCGTATCCATCTTCTCGTCGAATTTGGCGCTTTCCAGTGACCCCGCGGCAAATTCGCGTCGACTGCTGCTCAGATCTCGTAGTTGGTATAACGCTTGGTTTAAATCAGCCACTTCATAGCGAATTTCCATATTCACATCGTTCAGCGTAGAACCAAGCGTGACAGCGGCTCCTCGCACCGACCGCGCCAAATCTTCGGCCGCCAACACCGTCGCTGCCTGCGCCCCGTTCGAGGAAGGAAGGTTCGACAAGGTTGTTAGACTGTTTTGGAATGTATTGAACTTATCCGCCGGAGACGTGCCATCACCAGGTTGCCCCAGATAGGCCGTATAACCTGTCAGCCCTTCTTGGATGGACTGATACTGTGCCATTTTGCTGTTCTCTAGGCGCGACATCCGCTGCAAGGTGACATCAACTTCGCGGCGGATTTCGCTGATAATCGCGCCGCCCTGGCCAGCACCCGGTGTGACAAGCACGCCTTGACGCCGAACATAACCCGGCGTCATAGCGTTTGATACGTTGTCGGCGGCAATCCGCGACAACCCTTGCGTCGTCTGCAAACCCAATGCTGCTGAATTAAGCGCGCCCGTCAGGCTCATATCTTACTCCAGACCGACCAAGCCTATCGCTTCAGCCGCGTTGTTTCGTCCATCATATCATCAACCGTGGTGATCACTTTGGCATTGGTCGAGAAAGCGCGCTGTGCTTTGATCAGATCAGTCATCTCTTGTGCGATGTCGACGTTCGACGCCTCTAACGCGCCGGCATTAATGGAACCAACGGTAGACGAATTGGCCTGTAGCGCAGAGAAAGAGCCGGTTTCACCGGAAAGACGATAAGCATTGCCTTTCACTTCGACTAGCCCATTTGGGTTGGCCACCACGGCTACGGGAATATCGTATAGCGCACGGCGCATACCGTTATCAAAAATCCCAAACAAGGTGCCGTCTTCCGAAATCTCGCTACGTATCAGTTGGCCAACGCTCGATCCGTCACGGTCAAATGAAAGGCTGAAGTCACCTGCGAATTGGCTAACACCGTCGAATGCCCCGGGTCTGCCAAGGGTGATATTGATCTCTTGCGGCACGGCCCCGTTGTTCAGCGTAACTGTGGCCACTCCGGTGGTGCCGTCTACGGAAAACGCGGCAGGCGCGGTCGCCGTGGAGGTCACATTCGAATAATTCAATGGCGATCCGGCAGCGGGGCCGGAGTTGCTGAATTCCATTGTGACACCACCCAAGGGGTCGCCGTTTTGGTCAGCGATCGACAAATCCCACGTATTCGCGACTGTTGTTGGCGCCCACGAAAAACTGAGCCGCTGACTCTCCCCCAGGGCGGAGAACAGCTCTGACGTCGTGACAAATGGCGCACCCGGCGTCGCCAGACCGGTATCCTGCGAAGGCAAGTTGCCAAAAGACTTGATAGAAGTGGTCACCCCGGCGGAAAGATTGACGTTTCCGACGTTGACCGTTTCCATCTGCTTAAAGGAACTGCGGTCAACGGACCCGATCGATCCGTCCAAGCCGTAAGGATATCCAGAAAGGAAATAGCCCGCAGCGTTCTTCAGGTTCCCCTGCTCATCGGGAAGAAACGAACCGGCCCGCGTTAGCATATAGTTGGTTTGAACTTTTTCATTGGGGTTCAACGAAACGGCAAAGAATCCGTTACCACCGATTGCCAGGTCAGTCGATGAATTGGTCGAGATCAGGCCGCCCGCGGTCGCAATATCAACTTGCTTTACAGCCTCGACCGAAAGCACCCCTTCTGCGCTCCCGCCGGAAGCAGTAGTGGTCACCATCTGCGCAAAACCACGGCGATACCCGACGGTGTTCGAGTTTGCGATGTTTTCAGAAATGCTGCCCACAGCCTTTGAGTTGGCGCGCAACCCACTGACACCGGTTTGAAGCGCACTAGAGATACTCATGATCTTACCCCATTTTTGCTTTTCATATTCTTGCTTAAGTAAACATGTAGGAAGTTTAGTTTAAGGAAGGTTAAAGAAATACCATTTATCATTGTGACTATACTTGCCGTTCAAGAAATAGTCTATCTTTTCATGGCGATATCCCGGATTTAGCAATGCTTTCGAATGCCTGCTCTAAACGAGCGAGGCTTTCTGCTGCCCGGTCAGCACGCAGGGGTAGAACGTTGTCACGCTCTTCACTTATGCTTTTCGCCAATGATATCAAGTAATTGGATGACGTAAGACTTGGGTAGGCACGTGTGACCAAATCCAACGTTTCCACATCGTCTGAACGATAGGCCGCAATCAACAGCCGTGTCGCGTCCTGCAAATAAAATTCTTCGGGGTATTTGTTCCACAAGCGCAGCAGCACATCCGCCGCTTGCGTCCAACGCTGCTCTTCGGAAAACGCCAGCCCAAGGTTACGAAGGTAATCGCTGCTCGGGGCTTTGACTTTGGTCTCCATCAAGGCGGGCCTGTCCCCCAGCTGGGCCAAAACGCCGGCCATCACAATCCGGTATTCCTCTTCTAGCGTGCCTGCATCGTCGACATCCATCAGATCAAGGGTCAATCGGGCATCAGCGTAAGAACCCGCACGCAACTGCGTTTGAGCCAGCTTCAAATGCAGCCTGAAGATATTTTGGTTAAAAGAGCTGTCCTTCTCTTCCTGTTTTTCCTGCAAAATCCGGGCAGCGCGTCGAAACTCCTTGGCTGCGAGGTCTGTTGCATCCAAGGTCAGCATATAATCGCCAAAGGTTTCTATCTGGTCGGTAAACCCATCGAGATATCTAAAGTACGGCAGTAACTTGAGGTGCAGAGCCATCCAAGCCGACAAGGGATACTGCCCCTCTCTGCCTTTATCATACACCGCCTTGAGCAACCCCTGCGCCTCCTCCTCAATAGAAGCGGTTTCGGCCCGATAGGGAAAACGCAGCAACAGCTTCCCCAAAGTCAAAACATGCTCGGCGTCGTTATCCAGCGCATGATAAACACGCCCCAGCCTGCGCAAAACCTCAAGCTCGTATTGTCCGCCGCGCCACGCCTCTGAACCATTAGACAGTGCATTCTGAGCCGCCAACAGCGCACCTCGGCTTCCGTTTCGCAGCGACATATCGGCAATGGCAAGGCGCGCCCGCACAGCGTAGTGGTCCCAACCGCTGGCCGCATCGAGATAACCCTTTAGCGCCGACGTGTCGTTACCGCGTTTTTCAGCGGCACGGGCATGCAGAAAAGTACCCGCCGTCGCTGCTGACGAATCTTGCTGTTCATCCAACAATCGCAGCGCTGCGTCCACGTACTGACGGCGATCCAGTTCGATTGCCGCCTCCAGAAGTACAGGAAGTGTCGCGCGAATAACTGCCGCTGGTTGACGGCTGAGACCCGCAAAGCTTGGCTCTATGTTAAGCGACAAGGACAAAGTATCTGACGTCGCAATAGCATTCAAACTGGCCCAGAACGCGCGGTCGGGCCGTCCGGGAAGCGCAAGCGGAGAAGTCTCGTAGTCTGGCGCGCCTTCGGGCGGCGGCTCCCCTTCGAGCAATCGCACAGCATCCATTAAGGTCCGATGGCGCCGGATGGCATCTTTTCCCACCGGGGTGATACCAGCCAGCACCGAAGATGCCTCATAGAGCAGCATATGCGTGATATAAAGCTCGGCTATGTTCAGCAGTATATCTTCGTTGCGCGATCCATGCGCAGCGCTTAGTGCTTCGATCTGCCGCTTGAGGTCATTGTGAAATCCAGCGGCGGACCAGCGGTTCAAATCCATGTCGCTGCGCCAAGCGTTTTGCGGCGTCGCCACATCCGGATCCAGCGCTTTTGCAAGATCAGTCGTGGAAGCGCCAAGAACACCAGAAGATACCCCCAACAATAACGCGGCATTAAATGCAATTATGCGACTCAGTGGGGGCACATCTATCCTTCAATTTACAATTAAAACTTGCCTTATTCTTGTATTCGTGAAATTTTATGTTTGCAACAGAATGTCTCATCCAGACATTGCTTTGATGTCCAACCAACAAGCGGAGAGCTGAATGACAAATATCACGTATGTGTCCCTCTCTCAGGCGACCGCGCTCGCACGCAACATGGACTCCACAGCGCATAACCTCGCCAACTCTTCCACATCGGGGTACAAGGCGATCCACCCCCTTATTGAATCGGTGCCGGACGGCAACGGAGATTCAAGCGTAAGCTATGTGCGCGACAAGGGCACCTATCTGGAACTGGAAAGCGGGCCGCTCACCCCGACTGGCAACCCGTTTGACATCGCGATATCCGGCGAAGGCTGGCTGGCGTACCAACTGCCCGGAGGCGGAACCGGTTATAGCCGACACGGCAGTCTGGTGGTGGATGTCGACGGGCAACTAAAGACGTCAGGCGGCATGCCGCTTCTGGGTATTGGTGGCGGGCCTGTTCAATTACCTGATGACGTGGGCGATGACGTACTGATTTCGACAGGCGGCACACTTACAAACCCGGCGGGCGCGGTGCTCGGGACCATCGCGGTGGTGAATATCAACGACGCAGCAGGCATGTTGCCCATTGGTGGGGGGATGTATCAACTGCCTGAAGGTGCCGGCGTGCCCCAACAGTCAGCGACCCCCGTCATCAAACAGGGTTTCGTCGAAGGCAGCAACGTCAAAGCCGTTCTTGAGATGACCCGACTTATCGACATTCAGCGTGCATATGACAATGCGGTCAAACTGATGGGGTCGGATGACGATCTGACGCGGACAGCAATCCAGAAACTTGGGCGCGTATAATCGCGTTATTTAGGAGCATACGATGAAAGCACTCGGGATCGCGGCGACAGGGATGCTGGCACAGCAAACCAACGTGGATGTCATCGCCAACAACATTGCGAACGCCAATACGACGGGCTTTAAAAGCGGCCGCGCTGCCTTTCAGGACCTTGTTTATCAAAGCTTCAACAGCGCGGGTTCCTTGACATCAGAATCCGGGACGGCCCGCCCGGTAGGTACCGATATCGGCCTGGGCGTCCAAGCGGCGGGGGTTATCCGGCACAATGCGCAAGGCGGGTTGATACAGACCGAAAATCAGTTGGATCTGGCAATCGAGGGTCGCGGCTATTTTGTTGTCAATCGTCCCGATGGCAGCCAAGCTTTTACCCGTGACGGCAATTTCCAACTTAGCGCTCAGGGCCAACTGGTCACGCTCAACGGGTATGAAGTTGAACCCGCCATCGTTGTGCCTGAGTTGACCCGCCAAGTTGAGATCAACCAATTTGGCGTGGTGATGGCATATGTCGAAAACAACCCCAATCCGGTAGAGCTGGGGCAGCTTAACTTTGCGACATTCCTAAACGAAGCCGGTCTCAAACCTGTCGGCGACAATCTTATGGAACAGACTTCAGCTTCTGGCGAGGCCGTGCAATCCACCCCTGGCACGCCCGGCGTCGGCATTACGCGTCAAGGATATCTGGAACAATCGAACGTGAATATCATCCAGCAGATAACTGACCTGATTTCAGCGCAGCGCGCCTATGAGATGAATTCAAAAGCCATTGAGACCGCCGATCAGATCATGACAACCACCAACCAAATCAAATAACGGGACATAGCACGATGATGCGTATCAGGGCAGCTTTGGTGATGGTTCTACAGCTTGTTGCTGTAGGCTTTTTCGCGTCATCCGTGGCCGCACAAAGTGTATCCGTACCCGAGTTGATCGAGGAACGTGCAATCGCAGAACTGGGTGCGACGCTGCCGGCGGACGCCCAAATCGACATCCGAATGGCAAAAGGCATGATCGAACGCGGTAACTTCATACAGGAATTCTGGATGGACGCCGATACCGGCCAGTTCATCGCCAATGTCGCGACAGAAGACAATCTGACACAGCGGGTGTGGGGCATAGCGATGGTCACGCTGTCCGTTCCCGTCCCGACCAGACGCATAGCGCCCGATGAAATTGTCCGCAGCGAAGATGTTGCATTGGTCGCAATGCCGCTGCAAAGGATCGGCACCTACGCAATCGAGAACTTTCAGGATCTCGTCGGGCAACAGGTGCGCCGAATGCTGGTGGCTGGGCGCCCGGTTCCGCGTAATTCTGTCATGCCGCCCCGCATCATCAACCGCGGGGAAAAGGTAAAGATCAGGCTTAATCACGGTGGTTTGCAGCTAACCGCGAAAGGCAGGGCGTTGGACGATGCGTCCAAGGGTCAGGAACTTCGCGTCGTCAACCTTTCAAGTAACAAAGCATTGTCCACCATCGCCACAGCCGCTGGTGTCGTTGAGGTTATCCAATGAGAAAAATCCGTTTTCCGCGCCGCGCAGGTATCATGCTGTCGGTCATTGCATTGACGATCAGTGGCTGCGGAGATTTCAAAGAAACGCACAACCCCACGGTCAGTGACCTGTCGCTTAGCCCCGAAGCAATGGGTGAGGTCAACAGGATCAGTATTCCCATGCCGATCCCTGCACCGGTTCAGCCGCCAAAACGCGCGGAAGCCGCAAGCCTTTGGGGCGCAAAAACCCCGCAGCTGTTCCAAGACCGTCGCGCGGAGGATGTCGGTGATCTGGTCACCGTGCTGATTGATATTAACGATCGTGCTCAGCTGCAAAACGCGACAGGCCGCAGCCGATCATCAACCCAAGGCGTGTCTGATCCGGACATATTGGATTTTAACTTGTCGACCAGCAGCGGCAAGGTTCTGGGGCTGGAAAGCAATTCATCTGCGAACGGCGAAGGGTCGATACGCCGTAATGAATCGATCCGTCTGCGGGTGGCGGCGCTGATTATCCAGACTTTACCGAATGGAAACTTCGTTATTGCGGGCAGACAAGAGGTCAAGGTCAACGCCGAGCTGCGCGAGCTTCGTATTGCCGGTATCATTCGTCAGTCTGATATCAACGTCGACAACACGATCGACTATGACAAGATCGCCGAAGCACGGATCACCTATGGCGGACGCGGGCAGATTTCGACCGTTCAGACCGCACGTTATGGGCAGGATATTCTTGAAGTCATCTTGCCCTACTGACACAAGGCGCCGTTGATGAAATACCTCATCCTGATCATGTGCGTCATCGGTGCAGGCGCGTTGGGGTATTTCGGCGAAGGCTATTTGCGTCCTGTCAGAGCGGCTAAATCTGACCCGAACGCATCGGACAAGCAGGACCTGCTGTTCAACATGCCCTTGGGCAAATTTACCATGCAGATCACACAGAACCGCAAGGTACTGCATCTGGTGTTCGATTTGGATGTGTACATCATGGGCGCTTCCGCGTTTCAAAGCCTGAACGGAGCAGTAGGACGGGCCAGACTACGCGATGCTACTGTGACAGCTATTTCCGAGCTTGCCGAAACTGACCCAAACTTAGCACAACCTCACGAGGCAGAAGCTCGCCAGGCAGAGCTAACTTCGCAAATTGTCCGCAAGCTTTATGTTACCTTTCCCTCGGTCAGAACCGCACGGTTAAATAGTTTCCACGCCAATGTGACCGCGCGGGAATAGGATGCTGATGCTTAGACTATCGTGCGGATTTAACCGTTACGGATGATGCGGTTTCTCCTCCGTCCAACCCGAACACGATTTCGCCTTCCTGAAACCTGACGTCTTCAACCCGCGCGCTACGGGATGCCTGGACGTTGACTGCTTCGCCAGCGGTATTTTTGGCTACCAGTTGCACGGTGTATATTCCATCCAGTTGAGGGTTGCCGTAATCATCTTTCCCATCCCAACCCAACTGGTTTTGCGTACCAGAAAGCACCGATAGTCCGGTAATAGTACGAATGGTACGCCCTAAGGGATCGATGATCTTTGCCGTGACTTCCGAAGCGGCCTCACCTACCTCGTAGGTAGTAGCCGTGGCTCCATTCTTTAACATCACCGTATCGGATTGGATTGTCACGTCGCGACCCAACAGATCCGTACCCCCTAAATTGAGCAATCCGCTGATCTGGCTTGATACGGTTTCAAGCTGTGTATTTGTCTGCACGGCCTGTTCAACCTGCGAAAGCTGTGCGAGCTGCGCCACAAATTGCGTACTGTCCACGGGTTCAAGTGGGTCTTGGTTCTGTATTTGTGCCGTCAGCAAGGTCAGGAACTTATTGTAATCATTTCCCAGTTGAGACAATGAATCGCTGGCTGAGTTCTTATTGGCCGCTGTCATATTGCTAAGCAATGTTGGGCTGGTAAGCATGATTCAGTTCTCCTTAAGTGAGAATATTTAGTTGGTTGTCTGCCACGACATCCTCGTGGCGCATACCCGATGAAGCGCCAGCAAAACCAACGTCGTCGCCGTGTGCCTGGGCCGACTGACCGTGTTTACCCTGATTTGAATCGCCTGAAAAGCCTTGTTCAAAGTCAAAAGACCCGGCGTCGGTCAACCCCATTGCCGTCGCCAGCATCTGGCGTTCATCGCGCAACGTTTGAAGAACCATCGGATTTTCCACTCTCACGACCACGCGCAAAGAGCTGTCTTTGTCGGTGACGATATCAATCTCGATCTGCCCCAATCCACGCGGATGCAGACTGACGGATGTTCGCCCTTCTTTGACGTCCATCGCCTTGACCTGAGCAACCAACGCCTGTGCAAACGGCTTTGGCTGGGGCTTGATTGCCTCTTCCAACGGACCGGAAGCTTTGATCTGACTCACCTGATCGGGAAGCAGTGAGGCCCCTGGCTCCACCGGGCGGGGCATTTCGCGTGTTTCCACCGCAGGCATCAAAGGCGACACCTCGGCAATTGCCTTGCCCCCTTGCGATAATGAATTCAAAACCGAATTCGTATCGCTCGTGTTGAACTGTCCCTTTACGGGTTTGGCGGTTGTAGCTTCGGGGTCCGTCACAGTGGGTTGTGTACTGCCTATTTTTGGAGTCACGAGAGGTATGCCCAGTTTGGTCTGCTCAGCAACGGGTCGGCTGGCGAGCAATCCTTTGCCTTTCGGCTCAATGGCCTGGAGGGTTTGCGGGGCGACAACCGCAGCGACACCGGAGCTGTTCTGAACACCCGACAGTGAAGAGATCTCGGAAGGTAGACCGGATAAAACCTGTCCGCTTGCTGAAGAAGGTGCCCATACCTTAGGTGTTGCCGTATCCGGAGTAATTTCGGGTGTCAGGGTCTGCGTCGGGTTTTGTACCAGAGCCGTTGGCACGGGCGCTACAATATCGGTTTGAGCAGTTTTTATACCCGGCACGAGCGGTGAGGACGAAGCTTGAACGGTCTGTGCCATCACGGCTTGCACACCAGTGGTCGAAGCGGTCTGCAGTCCCGATCCCGTCGACATTTTTTCTGGAGTGCCCTCACCTGCCAGGGCTCCATCAAACGACCCTCCAATCAGGGGGGGTGAGACCGCTATTGGCGTCGCCACTGCTTGCGGCCCCAATGAAGCAACTGTCGCAATCGCTTGGCCATTATTGCTGGCCGCGCCGACATTCAGGCTTTCGCCCAAAATTCCATTGCCAGGTGTCAAAATCGTATTGCCAGATGTCATAACCGTGTTGCCGGATGTCAAAACCGTCTGTTCCGCAAAAAGAGCAGGGAACAGCGCAAAGCCGCCCTGCGCTTCGGCGCTGATCAGGTCTTGTTCATCAAGGCTGGTGAACCCGGTCAGCTCTATTGTTTCACCAGAAGCCGCCTGACCTTGGAGAGCTGTATCCAACAGCATTTCAAAGCCCCCAGGAACTTGGCCCCCGAGCTTTGTCATCTCAACTGGCTTGGCGGCTGCCATGGTGGCTGGCAAAGTAAAGTTCATATCAATGCACCTTACTGGTTAAGATACCGCGTGTAGCCAATTCGAACTTAAGCCGAGACATGGCACGTCGTTCGATCTGCCTTAGCTTGGTGCTGTTTATTCCCAGACGGGCAGCCAAGCACTGAATGCTCTCGGGCGGCTGCTTGAGGGATCTTGAATATAGGACTTCGCGGTCGGTGTCCTCCAGAACAGTCATGGCATCTTGGAGGCGGGAGCGCAGGAGGTCCTGAGTGGACCGCGCAATGACGGTTTCTTCCGGGTTAGGATCGTCCGACACGAGCGTAGCGAAGCTGTCTTCGTCATCAATCGAATGCTGCGTCGAATTCTGAGTGCCGGCAGGGGTTTCCACCACGGCCCGGAGCTGGTCCCGGGCTGTCATCGTCGCGTTTTTCACCCACCACCTTGCATAGGTTGAAAATCGCACATCGCGGTCAAGATCAAACAAATCAGCGGCATGGATCAAGCCCAATATACCCTCCGACACCAGATCCTCTCTTTCTGTCTGGTCATCGCTCAACTTTCGCGCCCAGTAAAAAACAATTCTTGCGTGGGAAAGCACGAGAGATTCAAGAGCGCATTGATCTTTGCTGACCTGCCAATGTTTCAATAACACCCTCTCGTCTTCCAACGCCAACAAGGGTGCATTCCTCGCTGCTGCATAAGATATCGTCATTGCCTGCCTACTTTTTTTCTTTTACATGACCACAGTTCTTATGAGCGGGAAAGTTTATTTTGCTTAAAGGTGGGTTAAACGCGATTTTATCCTTGGTTTTTATAGGTCTTTAAAGGATATTTAATTCAGTTTAGCCTTAGATTTGATAGAGATAAGTTTTTGCCCGAATGCACGTATCGACGGCATCAAATGGGTTTTCAAAAATTCATTATCCCAGCCATATCCAGACCAAGGCGCGCGATACAGCAAGAGCCTGTCGCGTTGAAATTATTGATGTTTTTGATGTCAGGTTTGGATGTCATTCGACTTGATCTCTCTGTCTCACCTGTCGTTTGGCGAAGGCGAGGTTTACGCGTTGGGTCGATCCCGTCGCTCTGATCCTCATTGATGCCGTTATTTCGCCCCCTTCCTGACACGTCGGTCTGGCCTTCCTGACCAAACAGGCAATGCCATATTTCGTTGCCGAAACCGGAAGGACGCCCAATGCGCGAACCAGAACTCTCGAAACCGGAAACCAGCCTACGCGGGCTGATCACCGTTGCCGTAGTGTCCATGATCCTTCTGATTGGCGTTTTGGGCGGATGGGCCGCTACGACAGAAATTAGTGGTGCCGTGATCGCCCACGGCCGGGTTGAAGTTGCTGGCAAACCCAAAGTCGTTCAATCACTTGATGGCGGTGTCGTTTCAGAACTGAGTGTGCGCAATGGTGACACTGTCCAAGCTGGTCAGATTATCGCCCGCCTCGATCCGACATTCTTGCAGATCAACCTTGAAATGGCGCGCACCCGGCTCGTGGACGTCTCAAGCCGACAAGCAAGGCTGGAGGCTGAAAGCACCAACGCAAAAGAAATCAGTTTCGACTTCCAAAGCCTACCCTTTGAAGTCGCTCAGGCTCGCAAAATCAAGGCCATGGCGGGGCAACAGGAAATCTTTTCCACCCGTGCCAAGATACGCACTAGCCTGCGCGAGCGCATGGAAAGCAACGTCAAAGCAATAGAAACCCAAACCAAAGGTTACACTGAACAGATAGAAGCGTTGGAGAAGCAGATAGCGTATCTTGATGAGGATCTGCAATCCGCTGTAGCTTTGGTCGCCAAAGGCCTGTCGCGGCAAACGCAGCTAACCCAAATACGTCGCCAACGTGCTGCATTGAGCGGCGAATTGGCGGGCAGACAGGCGGAGCTTGCCAACCTAAAGCACCGCAAATGGGAGTTTTCTCTGGAACTCTTGCAAAACGAGCAGCGCTTTCAGGAACAGGTCGCGACGGAACGCCACGAAGTGACAGCGGAATTTCATGAGCTGAAGATGGCAATCATTGCACGTCAGGCCCAGCTGGAACGCGTGAATATTCGCGCACCTGTTGATGGCATTGTGCACGAACTGCAAGTTACGACGATTGGCGGCATCGTAGCTGCCGGCGGAACGTTGATGAATGTAATTCCCCAGCAATCAGGTTTTGAATTCGAAGCTCGCGTATCGCCGCAATCGATCAGCCTTGTTCATGAAAATCAAAAAGCGCAGATAACGTTAAGCACGCTTACCCGGCAAAACGCCTTACCATTGTCTGGCAAGGTCAGCGCGATATCGCCCGAAGCCATTACAGACCGGGTGACCGGTGAAGTCTTTTATCGTGTGGCGCTGGAAATATCGCCAGAGGAGCTTGCCAGCTTGCCAAAGACGACGAAATTGATTGCTGGAATGCTGCTGGAAGCGTTTCTACATACCGAGCAACGCACAGTTCTTAGCTACCTGATAGCGCCATTAGGCACGCAGTTGCGTCGCAGCTTTCGCAGTTAACTGGAACGATTAGGAAAAAATTTACCAATTTCGCTTTTTTTGAAGGGATGGAAAATTCCCGCACTCAACAAGCAACAATCTCAGTAATCATTCCACATCTTAACCAAGGCAAGCAATTGCGAAGATGTCTGACAGCGCTTGGCGCGGGTCATAGGATCCCGGACGAGGTCATCGTGGTCGACAATGGGTCGCACACCGTTCCTGATGAAATATGCGGGGACTTTGCGTGGGTCACACTGATATCGCAGCCTTTGCGAGGCCCTGGACTGGCGCGCAACCTTGGTGCGGCTCAGGCGACCGGCGAGCTATTGGCATTTATAGATGCTGACTGTTTTCCCGAACTTACTTGGCTTGCAGAGGCAGAAAACAGCTTTCGCGATCCTGGGGTGCATATCTCCGGAGGTGACGTAAAGATTTCATATGTTGACCCCCATCATCTGACGGCGGTGGAAGCCTATGAAAGCATATTCTCCTATCGCATGGGACACTACATCAAGCGTCAAGGGTTCTGCGGGACCGGTAACCTTGTAGTACGTCGCGACATTTTCGAACGAATAGGTCCGTTCAAGGGGCTGACCGTCGCCGAAGATCGCGAATGGGGGCATCGCGCTTGCTTTAAGGGCTATCATATCCGGTACGCACCAAAGCAGGTGGTATACCACCCTGCCCGCCCTTCTCTTGACGCGTTGCAACTCAAGTGGGATCGCCAGCTTACACATGATTGGGCTGAATGCTCCTCTAACTGGGGGCGCATAACTTGGGCGATGAAAGCCATGGCATTGGCTCTGTCACCGTTACCGGCCGTTGCGCGGATCATCTGTTCAAGTCGCGTCACGGGACTGCGCAATCGCGCGTCGGCTTGGTTTGTCCTTGTCAGGATAAGGCTGTTTCGCACAAAACGCATGATGCTTTTGTTGAACGGTGCAGATGCGTCAAGGCATCTGGAACAGTGGAACAAATTCGATGCCCTATGATCTACCTCGCTCGGCCTCAATGCCAACCGTAGAACACAATGTTAAGGCATCCTATCATGGGCTGGTCAGACACGAAGTATTGAAACTGGCACCGCAATGTTGCGGAAATGTACTCGACGTCGGCGGTGGCATCGGTGCAAGTTCCGCATATCTGAAGGCGACAAGGCGGGCACATACTGCTACAGTCATAGACTTGGTAGCAAGCGATTGCATGCCGGAAATTGACCAAACTTTCAGCGGGGACCTCGAAGACGCTGACTTGTTTGATCAAGTGGCGCAAAACTGTGAGCTCTTTGATGTAATTCTTTGCCTCGATGTGCTGGAACACCTGACAGACCCCTGGGCGGTCATCGACAGGTTGTCTGCAATGTTGGCTCCGGGCGGGTGTATCATCGCGAGCATTCCAAACGTACGAAATTACCGTCTTGTCGTTCCGCTGGTTTTTCAGGGAAAATTTGACTTGGCTGACAGCGGAATTCTCGACCGGACTCACTTGCGATGGTTCGTCAAGGACACAGCAAAATCATTGATGTCGCGCGGCGGCCTGCGTGTTGAATGTTGCCGCGGCTTCTTCGAGGGTCCCAAGAAAAAGACCTTTAATCTGTTGACGTTAGGTGTATTTCGTAACTTCCTCACGATCCAATATTACATTCGCGCAGTTAAGCTTGCGTAAAAGACCAATATGTTTGGGTCTATCGGAATACTGTTGATAGGCAACGTCGGAGGCGCGTTTCTGACGGTGCTGCGGACCATCGTAATCTCACGGCTAATCAGCCTTGAAGACTTCGGAATTGGCACCGTGTTGGTTCTTGTGCTTGCGATGGTCGAGATGATTTCGGCGCTCGGCTTTCAGCAACAGATTGTACAGGCGTCGGATGGGAACGGCCAATCGTTTCAACAGAAACTACAGGGGGTTTCCATTCTGCGTGGGTTGCTTGCGGGCAGCGCGATATACCTATTGGCGCACCCGATTTCATCGTTCTTCGATATGCCACAAACAGTGGGCGCAATCCAGTTCATTGCAATAATTCCCGTGATTCTTGGGTTTATACATCTCGATATCCACCGGCTTGCGCGGCAAATGAAACATTTTCCCTCAGCGATAGTGGCGCTCCTTCCGCCACTCGGCTCTTTAATATCCGTGGTTCCGCTTTCGCACCTATATTCAGATTACCGGTTAATGCTTTTTGCAGTTCTGGTGCAGGCGGGACTTACAGTGATGGTGTCACATTGGGCAGCCATTCGAGATTACCAGTTCAGGATCGAGCCCAAAGCCATTCTACGGAGCCTACATTTTGGCTGGCCGGTTATGGTGAGTGGCACATTGCTGTTTTTGGTTTTCAATGCAGAACGGGCGATAATAGGACATAACTTCGGGCTGGAGGCATTGGCTCTGTTCTCCATTGCACTATCACTGACGTTGCTTCCGGCATTGGTAGTTTCACGCACAACCATGAGCTTTTTCCTCCCACAGCTTTCGGCTCTGCGAAGCGACGCATCTTATGCCGCGTTAGCAACGGCGACGCTACAAATACATGTTTTGCTAGGGTCAGCCTTTGTGGTGATCATTTCGTTTACCGGTGAGCCGTTAATGTTAACGATGTTGGGTACCAAGTATCAATCAGCGGCCCCGTTTCTGATTTGGTTCGCAATACTTCAAGCATTTCGAATATTCGAAGGGGGTTGTGCAATTGTAGCATTGTCAGCTGCTCAGACCACGAATGAAATTATGGCCAACGTCGTAAGAGTCGCACTTTTGCCGGCGGCCTGGCTGATTGCCCATAAGGGCGGCGATGTCGTGTCAATTATCTGGATCGGCACAATCGGCGAAGCGGCGGGATTTGCCGTAGGTTTGACCCTCGCCTCACGTCGTCAGCAGTTATCAGTACGTCCACTGATAGCACCTCTTGCATTGGCGATAATGACTTTGGCTTTAGTGGCCAGTTCTCATGTTTATCACCTTGGCTGGTGGATCAACGTGATGACGCTGACCTTTTTAATCGCAACAGGATGTTACATGCGGGAGTTGCGAATTTATCTTCGCAAACCTGTTGTTGCTGTGCCCGCAGGTGAGAAAAATTAACCAAATTTTGGTAAAAATCGCTTTCTCTGCTACCATGACAATACGATTTTTCATCCTAACGCCATGTTAAGTTATCATATCGTGCTGGGTGATGTTTGCTCAGGCCGCAACAACCACTTTAACTTAATTCGCTTTGTAGCAGCTTATGCTGTTCTGGTATCGCACGCGTGGCCGATTTCCAGGGGGGTGGGCACGGATGAACCTTTAACTTCACTGATTGGGTATTCGTTAGGTGAAATTGCGGTAATCATCTTTTTTTCTCTTTCAGGTTTTCTAATTACGAAAAGCTTCGAGCAACGCGCGTCTATCAGATCGTTCTTGATCGCTCGCTTTGCACGCCTGTTTCCCGGACTCGCCGTATCGCTTGTTCTCGTTGGATTCATCATCGGGCCGCTCACTAGTGAACTCGGAATGTGGAATTATGTCAACGGCGGAGTAAAATTCGGCCATTGTGGCGGAGCAAAAGTCG
>TARA_R110001599_G_scaffold72275_2_pt1 | contig 20846 bp, 18 predicted proteins | sample TARA_R110001599 | Tara Oceans TARA_R110001599 (sample SAMEA4398360) | marine metagenome | biome: Polar Biome; feature: [MES] marine water layer (ENVO:01000295) within the mesopelagic zone...; material: water (ENVO:00002006), including particulate matter (ENVO:01000060) such as......
ACGGATTGCCCGAAGCTGATCTGCTCGCGAATCAGGGGGAACATGCACGGTCAAGCATGCGTGGTTTTTCAGGTTCTATGAGGGTTTTGTAATCTTTCGCTGTCATCAGCGAATGAAAATTTTGTGCCAGAAGACTCGAATTTAGGTTATAACCCATTGTTTTATTTAGTGTATTCCAATATGGAGTTCGAAAAGGCCCGTAAAAAGACCCATAAGTCGATTTCTCAAATTCGGAAGGTACTGATTTTATTGTACTAAATCTCCTTGTAGCCCTCACGCAGCTACTATGCCGTACTCTGAAACAGGAAAGTGAAAGCCACCGGCGTCTTTTGACAGGCGGGGCAGGAGAGCTTGAAGCCACTTACCGACAAGTCTTTTAGACTACCGGGAAAGCTCTGCAGGTCTAGCTGCTTTATATCCCATAGGTGGAGTTGCACAAGCGAGTACCGTGAACGATATTCCATCGTCGTCAAATCGCACTTAGCCTTTCTGTTTTTTGGGTTTCCCGATTTTTCCAATAGCGACCGCATTTTGTTGCCAGTAGTAAAATGCCGGGTTACGCGTCCGGCTACCTGACAAAAGTACCTCAGATATCCGCCCTACATCAACTGCCAAGCTCTACGTGACGGGACGGTAGATACCGAGAAACGATACTGTCGTCGGGAATGTCGCAAATTGGGGCGATTGCTGAACGGAGGCTCTCTCTACAATACGCCGATCCCCTAAGGTAATCGCCGATGTCAGGGACCGAATGTTGAGGCAGCCTGAAACAGTCGTATCCCTGATCGTCACATGCGGATAGGGCTCAGAATAGTCGGAAATTCCCGATAACGGTAAGCGTTAGATGTTCTGACGATCGACCGACTGCGTCAATTCATATAGAATTCACCACAACTAACTAACTTGCATTGACGTACCCACTTGGATGGTTTAGTGGCAAGCCAAGATAGAACGGTTGCATGGATGACCGGATATGATGGGAGAGAATATATGAATTTGTTAAGAACATCGAGCCACTTTTCGCTTGCAATATGTTGCATTGCGTTCCCGGTCGCCGCCTTGGCGCAGACCGCTGGCGAACCCGCTCAGGCAGAGGTGCAGAGCCAATCCGCCAAGCAAGAAGGTTCTAATATGCAACTCGATGTCATCGTCGTGACAGCACAGCGGCGCGATGCAAGCGTGCAGGATACATCGGCGGCTATTTCGGCTTTCTCGTCTGACGGGCTCGAAGCGGCCCGGGTTCTGAGTTTTGAGGATCTGGCGGGCGAGGCAACCTCTTTGTCCTTTACTGCATTATCGCCGCTTGATCAGGAATTCAATATCCGCGGGGTCACCAACACGCGGCTTGATTCTCCGACTGCCGATCAGTCGATCGGGATATTTACCGACGACGTCTATGTCGGCCGCTCCGGTCTTTTCAACTTCGACCTCTATGATATCGGCCGCGTTGAAGTGGTTCGCGGACCGCAAGGCGTGCTGCTCGGCCGCAACGTCGCCGGTGGCGCGATCAGCATCTACAGTGCGCGCCCAGAATCGACCTATGGTGGAAGCGTCACAGCCTCCTACGGCAATTATAACGAAAAACTGGTAAAAGGGCATTTCACCGGACCGATCAGCGACGCCGTCAACGGGCGCTTTGCCTTTCAAGTGCGCAATCGCGATGGATTTAACCAGGATATCGCGCACGACATTGATCTCGACAATGTCGACAGCGTGCAGATGCGCGGACAGCTGCAATATCTTCCTTCCAATTCCAATTTCAGCGCGCTTCTGATCGCCGATTATACCAAAGACAGTTCAAACGGATTCCATTCGGCGGCTATCGATGGTCCCGGAGCCGGGGCCGGTCCATGGAGCACCGCGCGTGCTCAGGTAGCGGCGCTGCGTCCCGAAGGGCTGTCGGTTCGCGAGAGCCTGCCCGACCAGCAGACCTACAAAGGCGATGTCAACCCGACCCCGCAGCAGCTCGACCGCGAGGCATGGGGGCTGACGCTCAACCTGTCAAACGAGTTTGAAGGCCTCGGCACGCTGACCAGCATAACCGGCTATCGCAGCGGCAAGGCGTTCAACCAATATGACCAGACCGGCATTGGGCCCAGCAATAATTTTGGTGTCACCGTTCCTCTGCTCTTCCGTTCGCCGGTTCTCGAGAGAGAAAATATCAAGCAGTTTACCCAGGAAATCCGCATGGTATCCGAGCAGGCGTTTGATCGCGGCTTTGACTGGATCTTGGGCGGTTATTTCCAGCATGACAAAGTGACCAAACACGATATTATCTCGTTCGAAATCAAGGTGCCGGTAATCCCGACGCTAAACGGTCAATCGCAATGGGATAATGAAGGCGAAAACACATCTTATGCCGTTTTTGGCCAGCTCGGCTATCGCTTTAGCGAGCAGTTCCGGATCGTAGCCGGCGCTCGCTATTCGCGGGATAAAAAGAGCGGGACCGTCACCGGTCTGGCGCTGGAAACCGGCGACAAGTTCACACCGAATGATCCGGTCGCGGCTTCTCCGCTGTCGCCCGCCTTCCCCGAGGGCGGTGGTTATACGACCGATTATTCGAACCATTGGGCCGAAGTTACTCCGCAGATCACGGCAGAGTTCACGCCAAATCCCGACATCATGCTCTATGCAACCTATTCGACCGGATATAAGGGCGGCGGCTTCGAGGATGATCCAGCCAATGCTCTGGCAGCACAGTCCAGCTATGACCCGGAAACCGTGAACAGCTATGAGCTCGGTGCCAAGTTCGACCTGTTTGATCGCCGTGCACGATTGAACATTGCCGCCTTCTCGATGCGTTACAAGAATCTTCAGGTCACGCAGACTTCGCAGATTTGCCTGTGCAACATTACCGACAATGCCGCCGATGCGAAGATCCTGGGGATCGAAGCGGAAGCACAAATTGTCGTGTTCCCGGGGTTCAACCTGACCGGAGCGCTTACACTGCTCGACACCAAATATCTTGAGTTCACCGATTCGGTCGGCAATGTGAACGATGGAAAGTTCCTGCAGCGGACGCCGGACTATCAGTTCAATGTCGGTGCCAGCTATGTGACCGATCTCGGTTCATGGAGCGATGGTTTTGCAGCCAATGTCAGCTACAGCCAGCAAGGCAAGATGAGCTGGAACCCGGATGCATCGGCGAATGAGCCCAGCTATGGAACGCTGGGCGGACGGTTGACGATCAGCCCGACGCGCGACCTTTCTTTCTCGCTCTGGGGCCGCAACCTGACCAACAAGTTCTACCGTTCAAACGTGATCGCGTTCTTCGGTGATGAAGTATCGCGTCTGGGTGCGCCGCGGACCTATGGCGCGGAAGTGGCGCTGAAATTCTAGATCGCAGGATCTTACAACCAAATAAAAAGCCCGCGGACATCATCCGCGGGCTTCTTTTTGTCTGAAGAAACGGGCCGTTAAAAGCGGCTGTAGGACAAGTCCTCCTTGCCCTTGCATCCCATGATCATGCGCGGATCTTCGGGTTTGAACAGCCCCAGACACCAGCCCTCGGACGACGGCATGTCGCGATTCCAGTCGAACGCCATCTTGCGATGGGCAATGCGCCATTCGCCATCGCGGCACATGAATTTGTCGAAAACCCGGCCTCCGGTCAGCGTGTCCCAGTCTTCGCCATCTTTCTGGAAGCGAGCGAAGGTCAGCAAATAGGTTTCTACCCAGGCGATATCGCCTTCCAGCTCGACATGAATATTGCCAGCCAGATGCATCATGACATCGCCTTTCAGCAGGCGCTCCATCGCGCCGTCAATATAGTCATGGGCAGGGCCATTATAGCTGCTGCCATGTTCTTCCATGGCGTCATCCCAATAGCAGCTGTGCAGCAGCGGGCCGTCCGCACGATCAATCGCGCGCGCATAGCGCATGATCACGTCATGGATATCCTGTTTCGCGATGACCGTTTCGATCGTGTTTTTATACATTAGCTGCGTCCTTTGTGAAGTGCGTCGACCATCGAGCGTTTGATGGTGTGGGGATCACGGGCCAGAAAGGCGCGCACCGATACCGAGTGCGGATCGGTGTCATGTTCGTCGATGCCATGTTCTACGGCGACGATGCCGGCCTTTCCGATCATCCGGGGAGAGCTTTTTTCCTGCCAGGTGACATGCGATGCCATGCGCGTGTCGACCGAACCGACAATCAGCGCAGAAACCTGGGTGCCCTGCGGTTCCAGCTCGGCCCGTATGCAGTCGGAGGCCGCGCGAGACGCAAATTTCGAGGGACTATATCCGCCCATATTGGGAACCGCGATGATCGCACCGGCGGACAAGACGTTGACGATCGCGCCACCGCCATTGGTCTTCAATATCGGTGCGAAGGCCCGGCACATCGCGACCACGCCGATATAGTTGGTCTCGATCTCCTGCCGCATCGCGGACATGTCGCCCGCGCCCATCAGGGTAACATTGTTGAAAGCGCCAGCATTGTTGACCAACAAATCGAGGTCGGTGCATTGTTCGGCCGCTCTTGCAATCTGCTCGGCGTTGGTGACGTCGAGTTCAATCGCAACCAAGCGGTCCGGCGCTGTTTGTGCCAGTTCTTCGGCATCGGCCAATTTGCGAGCCGCGACATAGACTCGCCTGGCCCCGGCATCGAGCAGCTCTTCGACGAAGCCCTTGCCGATACCGCGATTCCCGCCGGTAACCAGCGCTGTGCATCCTTCAATCTTCATTTCTTTTCTCCCTCTTGGGCGGTCGGACCGTTTCCGCGCAGCCAGTTACCGTATAGAATATCATCGGGTTTTTTTGCCCCTCTGGTCAGTTTGGCAGGATCGGGAGCGATTTCGCCACGGCCCCAGCTTTCCAGCAATGGCATTTCGTGGTTCCAGTCCCAGGCGAGCCGGCGATGCGCGATCTTCCACGCGCCGTTGCGCCGTTCAAACCGGTCAACCACCCGGGCCATGGTCAGGCTGTCATAGGGGTTCTCGACCTGATCGCGGCGCGAGAAGGTCAGAAAATAACATTCTGTGTAAGCTTTGTCGCCGTCCAGCTCGATATTGATGTTGGTAACAATATGCGACATGCGCGGCGCGATTGGCAGAATCTTGCTGATCATTGCCACATATTCGCTCGCCGGCCCGTGAAAGGTTCCACCATGATCTTCTATCGCGTCGTCGTGATAGGCTGCCGCAATCAGGTCCGCATCACCACGGTCGGCTCCCCGGGCATAGTTGACCAATATGTCATATATTTCCTCGCGGTCGAATAATTCTTCTACGGATTTCGGTCGTGCCATTCTGCTGTTTCTCCTTTCATTCTTTTGAAATATTTTTCGCGCGATTGAAAAAATCGGCGAACGCCGCCTCGGCACCGGAATGTTCCTGGCCATTTCCCATTGCTGACAATCGCTCGACATTCTCGCCAAACCAGTCTGCCGTGGCATCGGGGGTCCCCCCGCCCTCGCCTTCGATGGCCGTCGCGCGGCAGAAATAGTTTCCACCCGCGATCCAGGTTTCGCCGGTGCGCTGGCATTCCGGCCGGGTAAGCCAGACGGCCGCCGCTGTTGCCTTGTCCGGATGAAGCGCTTCATTAAGCGCTTCGCCTTGAGCAGCGGTCATATTGGTGGCAGCATAGGGAGCGAGGATATTCACGCGCACTGAAGTCCGCGACAATTCATCGGCGAGCGTCCGTGCATAAGCAATCAATGCACCTTTGGACGCCGCATAGGAGGCGCGCCCCCTTACCCCGTAGAGGCCGGCCGAAGATGCGATAAACAAGATTCGCCCAGCGGTGGAGGCCATGAGATGCGGTAGGGCGGCATCGATCAGCGCGGTGTTGGCGTGGAAATTAATCTCCATTACTGCCCTGATATCCGCATCGGTCAATGTCCCGACTTTCGCTGCAGGCCCGGTGATCCCGGCGTTGAGGACGAGTATGTCCAGTCCGTCCCATGTTGCGACCGCATGGCCGATAATCGCATCGGCCGCGCCTTTGCCGTCAACCGCATGATCGTCATGGCTGGCGGTGAAGCCCTGTGCGATCAGGCTGTCAGCTATGTTTTTGGCGGAACTGGGCTGTCCTTCATGGCTGCGGTTATTGACCATGACCGCGCTGCCATCCGCCGCGATGCCGCGGGCAAAGGCGGCACCCAGACCTTTTCCGGCACCTGTTACCAAGGCTGTTCGCTGTTTTTTCATAGAACCTCTCCGATTTTTCAGGAGATTAGTCTAGAAGGTATGATAATGAAAGTTTATATTGCCGCTTGGATATATTTTACGAAGCGGTTTTGGCCAACAGCGTGGGGTCGGAATCATTTTCCGGCATCGGCCGGTGATCAATAATCCGGTAACTGACATCGTGGAAAGAAATGGGTTCCCTGCATTCTGAACACACAACTTGCGGATCAAGATCGTGCCCGCATTCCTTATGGGTCAACAACAACGGAGGGCCTTCGGGCGCGACGAAATATTTGTCACCCCATTGCATCAGCATCAGCAGCGCGTGATAATAATCCACGCCCTTGCGACGCAGGCGATATTCATAACGCGGCGGATTATTATTATACTGGCTCTGCCTTATCATCCCGAGATCGGTCAGCCATGTCAGGCGTTCCGACAATATATTGGTGGCGATTGCGGTGTCAGCGCGAATATCATCGAAACGATTCACGCCGGTATAGATGGATCGCATGATCAGACTGCCCCACCGGTCACCCATGATCTGTGCCGCCTGATCCATCAAGGATGTCGCACCGCCGGCGCTTTCTCGCGTTTTCCGGCGACGGCTGTATAATGGTTTCATCCAGCCCAGGCCCGGACCTTCGCTCCACTCGACCCGAGTCGGATCAATTTCTTCCCTGCAATGACCGCAGGCCGGAACGGGGTCGAATATTTTGCCGCAGGTCCGGTGTGTCAATTCGACATTGATCTTGTCCTTGACCTGCCACTTCTTCTCCCAGCGCAGCAGCATCAGCGAGGTCCAATACAGATCCTGGCCCTTTTGGGTCATCAGATATTCGTAGCGTGGCGGGCTTTCGCAATAGAGTTTCTTTTCCATCAAGCCGGCCTTCACCAGACGACGGAGACGATCGGAAAGCAGCGCTTTCAGCAAACCGGTACGACTGCGAAATTCGTCAAATCTTTTGCCGCCCAGCCAGCTGACTTCCAAAATCAACAGAATAGGCACGTCGCCAACTACCTCCAGCGCGCGCCATATCGAGCAGGACCGAATAAGTTTCTTTTCCATACTTTGTTATAGCCGGAACATTAGCCGTTTGTCCATTCAGGCGAATGTATTCGGGCTCGCCTTTTCATCTAAGCGGCACGCAGCTGGCCGGGCTCAGCCTTTGTGGGTGCGAATATGCTTCGCCGCGACAAAGAACAATATCGCACCGACGATATAGCCAAAGGGCGCAACAATCGCGATGGCATATCTGATCCCCGATTCGAACGGGAAGAAATTGTCACCGATCACCGCCGTCAGTGTCGGTCCCGCGCCCAGCCCGATAATGTTGATTACAAAAACATAAGCGGCAGAAATGGTTGCGCGCATCCGGTTTGGGGCGAGTTGCTGGATAACCGATGGCGCAGCCCCGACAGCGACGGCAGCGGCAGTAAAGAACAATACGAATGCGATCGACATGAGTATCGTGTTTTCGAGCAGCGGGAATGCCACCGCCCCAAATATGCCGACCACCGTTGCCCAGGCACAGAATTTGAGGCGGGATTCGGGTGACCCGCCGCCCAGCCGGTCCATGAGCGCGCCGCCACCGACCATGCCAAGCAGGCCGCCGATGATCAGCAGCGAGCCGGAAAGCCAGCCGGCATTTGCCAGTTCCATCCCGAACGAGCGCACCATCATCACCGGCAACCATGAAATCGAACCGAGAACGGAAAGATTGACCATGCCGACGGCAAGGAAAATGCTCCAGAAAAAGATCTTATTGTCGTTCAGATAATGGGTGACTGCCGACATCGGCACCTGGCCGGTCAGATGCTCCTCCCCCCTGGTGATCCGTCGGACCGGTTCGGGCAGCAGCAGGAAGGTAAAGGCAATGAGCAGGCCGGGCAGGCCAGCGACGAGAAACGCGACTTGCCATCCCTTGATGACACCCAGCAGGGGAACCGTAACGGTTTCCGCGTTGGCGACGGCGGCGATGACCACCGCACCAATCATGAAGGCCATGCCGGCACCGATCGCCGAGCCCAAGCCATAGACACCCATGGCGAGGCCGAGACGGTTCCTTGGGAAACTGTCCGAAATAATCGAATAGGCGGCCGGTGACAGCACCGCCTCGCCGACGCCAACGCCCATCCGGGCGAGAAAAAATTGGGAGAAATTGGTGACGGTGGCGCAAAGAGCGGTCATGCCGCTCCAAATGGTGATACCAATAGCTACGACCCGCATTCTCGGCGCGCGGTCAATCCAGCGACCGATCGGTATCCCCGCGATCGTGTAGAATAATGCGAAGGCAAGGCCCTGCAAAAGGCTGATCTGGGTGTCGGTTAGCAGCAGGTCTTTCTTGATCGGTTCAACCAGAAGACCGATCAGCATCCGGTCTATGAACGAGAAAATATAGGCAATGAAAAGCGCCGCCACTATGCCCCAAGACAGGGCCGCACCGGGATAGGGAGCTTTGCCCTCCCCTATCCCGGTGGCACTCGCCGTTGTTACTGCAGGGGGAGCGAGCTGGCCTGCGTCACTCACGCTGCCGGGTCAAAATCGTCAGACAATCCCATGGCTTCGATCAGCTCGGCACGGTCATAATATTCCCGCCAAACGCTTACCTTGTCGCCTTCCACTTCCAGGATACCAACAACCGGAACCTTGCCCTTGTGGCCCTTATAGGTGAATTCATCGGTCCGCTCGATCACGACGACATCGCCGACCCGGCCAATATTGTGGATATGCAGGGTAATCTCTTCAATGCCTTCGCCCATGGCGACAATGCGGGCACGAATGGCTTCGCGGCCGACAATCGGATCGAGCATCATCGAATGGAGGACGCCGTCCTCGGTGAACAGATCACCGATCTTGTTCCATTGCTGCTCGTTCCAGGCTGTAATCATTTCCTGGACGACGGCGATTTTGGGGTCCTGTTGCATGGTGGCTTGATCCTTGTTCATATCATTGTGAGAAACTTCGGAAGCCACGCTGTCCGGCGTAGTGTCCGCAGCGATGGCGGGCGACACGGCCAGCGGGGATAATCCCATCAAAATCGGCAAAAATATCTTGCGAAACCTCATCAAATCCTCCAGTAGGTATTGTTATAAAAGTGATGCGTGCGATATTCGGATGACCGAGTCAAGGGAAATGCTCAGACCAGTCCGTGTCAAACAATCGCGGCGCGATTGACGCCAAAAACGTAAATGTGATGAACGGAAATGATGATGAAAGTAGAAAAGCTACCTCCGGTTAAATCGAGCCTGCAGCCCAGCAATCACCCTTACCTCACCGGCGCGTGGACACCGTTGATGGAGGAAGTGAACGCGATTGATCTGGAGGTTATCGAAGGAGTTATTCCCGACGATATTAATGGCCTGTATCTGCGCAACACCGAGAATCAGGTGCACCAGCCACTGGGACGTCATCATCCATTTGATGGAGACGGGATGATCCATCAGATCAGTTTTCAGAACGGCAAGGCCAGCTATCGCAACCGTTTCGTCAGAACCCGATGCTTTGAAGCAGAGCAGACAGCCGAGCAGTCCCTATGGGGCGGGTTGATGGATGGCCCGGGCATCTCAATACGGCCGGGTTTCGGCGCGCACGGATCGTTGAAAGACAGTTCCAGCACCGATATCGTGGTCCATGCCGGCAAGGCCATTTCGACTTTCTATCAATGCGGGGAAGGCTATGTGCTCGACCCCGTGACCCTGGAGCCAGAGGGGCTGGCCCCGTGGGTACCGATCGACGGAATCTCCGCGCATCCCCGTGTGGATGAAAATACCGGCGAAATGATGTTTTTCAACTATTCAACATTCGCGCCCTATATGCATTATGGTGTAGTCGACAAGGATCACAAGCTGGCGCATTATGTGCCGATCGAACTCCCCGGCCCGCGCTTGCCCCATGACATGACATTCAGTGAAAACTGGTCGATCCTGAATGATCTGCCGGTCTTCTGGGATGAAGAATTGCTGAAGCGCAACATTCATGCGGTGCGCTTTCATGATGACATGCCGTCGCGTTTCGCGTTGATCCCGCGCCACGGAGATCCGTCTGAAATACGCTGGTTCGAGGCCGCACCAACCTATGTGCTGCACTGGCTCAATGCCTATGAAGAAGGCGATGAAGTCATCATGGACGGCTATTTTCAGGGGGACCCTGCGCCCGAGCCGATTGCCGAAGCCGGCGAGCACGGACATCTGATGGCCTATCTTGACCAGCATAGCCTGAAATCCCGGCTCCACCGCTGGCGGTTCAATCTGAAGGACGGGACCACCAAAGAAGAGCAGCTGGATGACCGGATCGTTGAATTTGGCATGATCAATCAGCAATATTCGGGCCGCAAACATCGCTATGTCTATTCGGCGGTCGCAAAGCCCGGCTGGTTCCTGTTCTGCGGCTTTATCAAACATGATCTGGAAACGGGCGAGAGCCAGCAAATCTCTCTGGGCGACGGGCGCTATGCCTCGGAAGCGCCGTTCGCTCCGCGGATCAACCCACAGTCCGAGGATGACGGCTATCTGGTCACCTTTGTCATTGATGAGAATGACGGCACGTCCGAATGTGTCCTGATCGATGCGACAAAATTTGACGCCGGCCCGGTATGCCGGATCAAATTGCCGCACAAAATCTGCAGCGGAACCCACTCCACCTGGGTATCGCGCGACAAGCTCTAGGGTCAGGCCCCGTTAACTGCGCGGAGCGTGGCTAACGGGGCCTGAGCATTAACCCAGCTTTGCGATTACAATTTCGCGCAATTCGTCGCGCATGACCTTGTTCATCGCATTGCGGGGCAATTGATCGACGGTCACCAGCATTTCCGGATGTTTGAAGATCGCGATATGTTGCTCGCCGAGCCATGTGGTCAGGTCTGACAGGCTGACGTCCTCTCCGACATTGGGCGCCACGGCCACCGCGACCCGCTCGCCAAGCTTTTCATCGGCAATACCGACGGTGGCTGCCTCGCGGATTTTCGGGTGACCGACAATCAGGTCATCGAGCTCGGCTGGAGAAATATTGACTCCGCCGCGCACGATGATTTCCTTGGAGCGTCCGACGAACCGGTAATAGCGGGATAGCGCGCCATCACCGGCGATTTCAAAAAGATCACCGGTCGCAAAATATCCGTCCTCGTCAAAGGCCGCGTCATTGAGTTCGGGTGAACGCCAATAGCCGCTAAAAATGGTTGCGCCTGCCAGACGCATCTCGCCGACCTGTCCCGCTTCGGTGATTTCTGAGCCGGTTGCCAGATCTACCAGACGCGTCTGCATGACCTCTGCCACCCGGCCGGGCCAATCGGTGCCCTTGGCACCAAGGCGCGGGAAGAACCGTGCCCGCTCATTCGGGTCCGGCACAAATCCTGGACTGGAAAATAGCGACGAGCCTTCATTTGAACCAAAAATATTGGTAATCTCAATATCATAGATGCTCTTCCACGATTCGATCAGCCAGGGGGACAAGGGTGCCGATCCCGATCCGACAGCGCGGAGCGACCCGATATCGAACCGTTCGAGAAGTTCGGGGTTTTTGAGCAAAGCTCCCAGCACAGCGGGCGGCGCAATCGTGTAGCTGACCTTCTCGTCCGCAATCTGGTTGAGAAAAATACCGATGTCGAAAGGATGATGCAAAACCAGCTTGGTCTGCAATTGCAGCCACGGTAGCACCAGTCCGCCAATGGACCCGATATTGACCAGCGGGAACGGGTTGAGCAACACATCGCTCTCGATCATCCCGGCAGCATCGACGATCACTTCGGCGTTGAGAACCCAGTGACAATGGTTGCGTGGCACGCCCTTGGGTCGTGACTCTGTCCCCGATGTCCAGCAGATAGTGAGGATTTCGGCCGCATCAAGCGGATTTTTCTCGCGATAATCCCGGACGGTTGCCGTGTCGGCAGAGAGGAGATCAAGCGCCGTGTCGCCGCCGTCGTTCAAGGTAATCAGCTGAACATTGGCTAGCTCGTCGGTGAGATTATGGCCCAGTTTGTCATGATCAAACCCGCCAAATTGCGGGATGGTCACAAAAGCGGCCGGTTCAATCTTCTCGATAATATAGCTTATTTCATGCTCGCGATATTGCATGACCACCGGGCTGATGATCAGCCCGATCCGGGCCGCGGCGAGGAATATGATCACCGCATCGACCGTGTTTGGCAATTGCACGACCAAACGGTCATCTTTCTGCAAACCCCGGGCAAGCAACGCAGCCGCCGTCTTTTCGACTTCTTCGCCAAGTTCGGTCCAGCTCAGCGAGCGCGGCGGTACACCGTCCAGCGACTCTCGATTGAGCGGATCGACCAAAGCGATGCTCGCCGGATGCGCCAATATGGCAGCTTGCAGCATATCATCGACCGTTTTGGTGCCCCACCAGCCCTTGGCACGATAGTCTTCAATCTGGCTATTCGCGGTCAGAAACATCGCGGCCTTCTCCCATATTATAAATTCGTTTCACAGTCCAATTGACGATGACCTCATTAGCTTGCATAAAGATACTAACAGGCAAGTGCAACTTTTCCGGGAACAGAATATATGAATATAGGCAAAGCGATCCGGGTCATTCAATGGGCAAGCGGGTCGATGGGCCGAACCGCTATGCGGATGGTGATGGATAACGCCGATATGGATCTCGTCGGGACGCTGGTTTATTCGAACAAAAAATCCGGGATGGACGTTGGCGAGATTGCCAGACGCGCGCGCTCCGGCGTCCTCGCCACCGACAATATCAACGAGATCATCAGGACCGATGCGGACGTTGTCATCCATATGCCGCGCATCACATTGCCTTATGAAGCACTGGTCCCCGATGTTATTCGATTGCTGGAATCGGGCAAGAATGTAATTTCCACTGCAGGCTTTCATTGGCCGGACGCGCACGGCGAGAGCTATGCCGGGCCGTTGCGCGCTGCTGCGATCAAGGGCAACGCGACGCTCGCCGGAGTGGGCGTCAATCCCGGAATGGTCGCAGAACGGCTATTGATGGCAGCCAGTGCGATGTCGGTGGATATGGACCGGGTCGAGATTTTTGAAACCGTCGACGCTTCGGCGATGGCCAGTCCGGAATTTGTTTTCGGTCTGATGGGGCTGGGCTCCAATCCCCAGGAAAAAGATATCCGCCAAGGCCCGCTTAGCAACCTCTATGGGGCGTTATTTTCCGAAGTCCTGTATTTTTGTGCCAATCATCTGGGTAGCGAGATTTTGACGATTGAACCGGATCATCAATTGACGATCGCACCGCGTGATATTGCGGTCGCGGCGGGCACTATTGCCAAGGGCACGGTCGCCGCAACCGAGTGGCGCTGGACCGCACACCTCGCAAATGGCACGGATCTGCTCCTGTCGATCATCTGGACGGCGGACCCCAATCTGCACGCCAGCGACCGGCAAGGGCATTGGATCATGAATATCAAGGGCCGCCCCGATATCAAAATGACCTTGGATATTTCCGAGTCTGATCCGACCAAGCCCCCTTCCAGGGCGCTGACCGATGCGGTCTGTGCGGTTGCCATCAACGCTATTCCCGAAATTATCGCTGCGCCGGCCGGGCTGTTTGCTTTTCAGCCGCCCTCAACTTCTTTGCAACGTCAGAAAGTTTGATCATGGATATTTTTATTGGCGACTGTGTCCGATCGGTGCGCGGCAAGGCGCGGCCGGATGGCGGACTGGCGGCGCAGACCCCATATGGTCTGGTCGGTGCGCTGATCGATGCGATAGAACAGCGCAGATCGATCAACCGATCCGATGTCGACAGATTGACTCTCGGATGTGTCGGCCAGGTCGGCGCGCAGGGCGGCCATATCGCGCTCGTCACGAAAATTGCTTCAGACCTGCCGGAAGCCAGTAGTGCGCATACGATAAACAATTTCTGCGTCTCCGGATTGACGGCGATCGGCCAGGCGGCGTCTGCTGTGTCGGCTGGTCAAATCCAGGTTGCACTGGCTGGCGGTGTGGAGATGTTATCGCAGGTATCATTCATGGCCGACCAGGCAAATTATTATACCGACGAGGCATTCGAGCCCATAGACCGCTATATTCCGGTCGTACTGGCCGCCGACCTCCTGGCGGCGGAGCAGAATGTTACGCGCAAGGAGATGGATGATCTCAGTTATCTTTCGCAATCACGGGCGGCACAGGCGGAAAGCAATAGTGCTTTGCAGGCTTCCCGCATTGCGATTGGCGATCTCGACCACGACGAGGCGGTGCGGGTGACGGATAGAGAAAAACTTGCTGCCATGCCGCCGGCCTTTGGCGAACTAGCCAAACAATATGCGCACGCGCTGATCGGCGAGGCGACTGATCCAAGGATGTCTGTTGCCAATGCTCCGCCGATGACAGATGGCGCAGGATTGGCGGTCGTCGGAGGACGGGATGCGTTCGCGTCTCCGCGGGCTCGGTTGGTTGCGTTTGCCGACGCAGGTGGTGATGCGCGGCAGTCGCTGACGGCGGGGTTTGTCGCCATGGACATGGTGCTCGAACAATCCGGATTGTCTCTCGACCAGATGGACCGGATCGAATTCATGGAAGCCTTTGCCGTCCCTTATGCATTGTTTCGGCGCAACTATGAGCCGGACATGGACAAGGTGAACGTCAGCGGCGGCCATATTGCCAAGGGCCATCCGATGGGGGCTACCGGCGCGATATTATTATCGACTTTGCTCGACGCTCTGGATGCCGCAGATGGCAAATATGGACTGGTCGTGGCCTCCGGTGCGCAAGGCGTCGGTGCCGCAATGATCGTGGAGAGACTGTAATGACGAATCCTATATTAGCCCGCTTGCGCATGCCGGTGGTTGTCGCGCCGATGTTTCTGGTCTCGGGGCCGGAGATGGTCATTGCGGCGGCTCGTGCTGGAATGGTCGGGGCTTTTCCGACGCCCAATTGCCGCACAAGCGAGCAGCTTGACCAGTGGATGACACAAATTGCCGCCGAGACCAAAGATAGTGATGGTTTATGGGCGGCAAATCTCGTCACCCACAGCACCAATGACCGTCTGCCCGATGATCTCGCGCTGGTAGCAAAACACAAACCGCCGATCGTGATCACCGCCCTTGGCAGTCCGGCACCCGCGATTTCGGTCGTGCATCAATATGGCGGCATCGTGCTCGCCGATATTGTGACGATTGCGCTGGGCAAAAAGGCTGCCGCCGCAGGCGCGGATGGCCTGGTCGCGGTATCCTCTGGCGCAGGCGGGCATACCGGGCAATTATCGCCCTTTGCCTTTCTCTCTGCGATCCGGGAATTTTTCGACGGCATTGTCTGCGTCGGCGGCGGGATATCCGATGGCGCGGGCGTGGCCGGGGCGGTCGCGGCCGGTGCCGATCTCGTCTATATGGGGACGCGTTTTCTCGCCGCTGAAGAAAGCATGGCGGTCGACGCCTATAAGGATATGGTCGTCGATAGCGATGCCACGGATCTGATCGTCAGTGCGGCGGTCACCGGCACGCCTGCATCATGGCTGATCCCATCGCTGATCGCCAATGGCTATGATCTCGACAATCTGACCAAGCCCGCCGCGCGCAATTATGGCGGCGACGATGTCGGCACACGCTGGAAGGACCTATGGGCGGCAGGCCAGGGTATCCAAGCAGTCAAGCGGCGCGATCATATTGCCGCCATAGCGGATCAGCTAGAAAGCGAATTCTTGTCCGGCAAGGCGCGGCTGGCCGCGATCGGGGGATAGCGATCAGCCGCCTTTGGGTGGCATCGGGATGAAACCCGAGGTCCGCCGGACGTAATCGGCATAGCCTTCTCTTGTCTTGTGCAACCGGTTTTCCACCGTTGGCGCGCCGGACCATTTCATCAATGTCCAGGTGAGCAGGGCGGGGCCGAAGAAGGACCATATGCCAGCGGGTGTTTCCGCTGCAATCAGGAACAATCCCCACCAGACACAGGCATCGCCGAAATAATTGGGATGGCGTGTGTAACGCCACAGGCCATATTGCATGACCTTCCCGGCATTATCCGGATTTTGCTTGAACTTCGTAAGCTGCCAGTCGCTGACCGTTTCAAAGATTATCCCGACAATGGCGAGCGCAGCACCCACCATGGCGAGCGTACCGAGCGCGACCGGTGGGCCCGCTTGCCCGAGCTGAACCGGCAGGCAGACGATGAACAGCATCGGCGCCTGCGGGGCAATGACCAGCCGCGCCGTTGCGTGACCAAAGCCCCAGCCCTTGTTTGCCTTGGCCTTGCCGACCAAAGCGTCATAGCGCCGGTCCGGCCCGTGATCGCGCCAACGCCACAGCATATAGCCGCCCAATCGAAGACCCCATACGGCACATAGGCCGAGCAGCAGATATTTGCGGTCGTCCGATCCGCTGCCAAGGAAGAAGCTGCTGATCGCCAACACCACCATACCCAGCGCCCAGACGCTATCAATCGGCGTGACATCGCGGGTCTTCTGGAAGATCAACCACAGCACAAAAAACAGGGTAAACAATATTGCGGCATTGATCGCCAACAGAGTGACCAGATTCATGGGGATTCCTTATGTGCTGCTATCAACGCAGAATATCGAGGCGGATGGTGAGTCGGCGTAAAGCTGCTCGACAATGTCCGCGCGATTTTCAATCACGGCGCGCCGGTTGATACTGCCTTTGTCGGACACTTCCTGGACCGACGGATCAGGCGGGGAGGCGAGCAAGGCAAAGCGCTGGATTGTCGCCGACTTGCCGCTACGATTGGCGTTGAACCCCTGCAGTTTTTCGGCAATCCGGGGTGCGGTGTCGGCATCTGCCTTTGGACCGGGCCAGGCCATCATCGTCAGATAGGGCCGGTTGGCGTCGCAAAGCACCAATTCCATGACATCGGGAGCCAGCGCCTTCAGCAGGCTGTCCCGCAATTCCCCGCCATAGACCCAGGTGCCGTTGGACAGTTTGAATTCTTCCGCCAGACGACCGGCAAAAGCTAGGCCTTCCTCGAGATTGTCCGGATCGATCAGCCGCGCCAGATCACCGGTTTTATAAAAGCCCTGCTCGTCAAAAACCGCGGCATTTTTCTCCGGCTCGTTGAGATAGCCATTCATCAGGTTTCTGCCGCGCAGGCGGACTTCGTAACGGCCATCGGTCGGCACCAGCTTCACCGTAACATCGGGGCACGGCAATCCAATCCCGACTTTTTGAGTAGGATAGTGAATGGTCAGGCAACCCGAGACAGTCTCGGTCATGCCATAGCCGGTGGTCATGTGAATCCGGTGACCAGTCTCCAAGACCGCCATTTCCTGCAGCCTGTCATAGACATTCTGCGGCAGGCCAGCACCGCCATAGAGCATAAGGCGCATTTTCTTGAAGAAACTGGCGCGCAGTTCGAGGTCATCTTCCATCGCCGCGACCAGCATTGCATAGCCCGATGGCACATTGTTGAAATAGCAGACGGAAATTTCGCGCAAATTGCGGATGGATGTGTCGAACAGTCCCGGCGCAGGCTTTCCCGCGTCGATATAAAGCGAACCGCCTTCAACCAGACAGGACCGCAAGACCGAGGCGCCTGCTGCATGGTGCCACGGCAGCCAGTCAAGCATGACGTCATCCCATCCCGCAGCTTTGCCAATTGCTGCTATCGTCTGCGCCGTATTGGCGGCCAGCGCGGTCATGCTTAGCTGGACCACTTTGGGCAGGCCAGTGGAACCGGACGTCATCATATAGCTGGCGACATCGTCGGGATTGATCCGGTCTATGGATTCTTGCACCGCATCGGTCGCAGCCATGGCAAAAATTTCGCCGAGCGCTGTCGCGGGCCGGGAAAATGCGCCCGGATTATCGATCAGGATCGCAACATCGTCAGCCAGAACCGTCTCGACCGCCTTGACAAAAGCGGCTGTCGCCGGCGCGAAAATACAGGCCGGATTGGTCATAGCGGCGACATGCGACAGTCGTGCATAGTCGGCGGCAAGCGCATAGGCGGGACTGACCGGGGTATGAATGACCCGCGCCGCATAACAGGCGAATTTGACGATCGCGGAATCGATCGAATTTTCCGCCAGCACCATGACCGCGCGCCCGGCGGGTATATTTTCGATCAGCCAGGCAGCGAGCGAAGCGATCCGCCGACCGAGCGTGGCATAATCGACAGTCTCCCATTCACCATCCGCGCCGCGCTGCGCCAGAGCAATGGTGCCGGCATTTTTCCCGGCGCTCTGGAAAAAGGCGCGCGCGACATTGGTCTCCCGCTCCGGCATCGGGATGTTTGATTTAAAGATAATGGTACCGTCGTCCTGCCGGTCCACGTCCAGATCAACAGGCATGAATTCGGCGTCGCGAAACGGCGCGGTTCGAAAATCAGTCATTTTGGTCCTGTTTACCGCGCTGGCCGAGCGATGAGCTCTTTCACCTGCTCGGGATAGGGATTGCCCGCCTTCATATGGTCGATCACGCCCCGATCGACATAATCACGCCAGCCGCTAATCTTGTCGCCGGAAAACTCGATCACGCCGGCATAAGGTGCGGCAACGCTAACGCCGTCTTTGGTGACATATTCGTCAACGCCTTCGACAAACAGACGGTCTGCGGTCTCGGCATATTCAAAGATCCGCCATTTGACTTCGCCAATGCCTGCGCCAAAGCGCTCGATAAAGGCACGCGCTTCAGCTTTTCCCTTGGCTGGCGGGGCAATGGCGGCGGCATAATGCCAGACAACATCTTCGCTCAACGCATTGATCACTGCGTCGATGTCTTTCTTTTTCCAGGATTCGATCACGGCTTTAAACTGTTCAAATCGGCTCGACATGTCGCTTTCTCCAGATGCTGTTATATTTTTTGAACAGGCGGCCAGCGTGGCTCCCGCCGCCATGATGATGACTTCGCGCCGACCGATCACGCAGCTTCGCGCTCGACGATGAAGCTGACGGTCGTGGTCGTGGAACCGCCGATATTCAGGGTCTGCGCCCGACACGCGCCTTCGACCTGGCAATCGCCCGCTTTACCGGTTACCTGATTGGCGGCATCGAGAACCATGCGGACGCCGGTGGCGCCGACAGGATGACCGAGACCGATAAGCCCGCCGGATGGATTGACCGGAATCCGGCCACCCATTTCGATGCTGCCATCCTCGATCGCTTTCCATGATTCGCCGGCTTCGGTTATTCCGAGATGATCAATCGCCATATATTCGGTTGTGGTGAAGCAATCATGCGTTTCCACCATGTCGATGGCTTCGATGCCGCCAACGCCAGCGCGCATGCGGGCTTCGTCGACCACCCGTTTTACTTGCGGAAAAACATAGGGGCTGTCGGCGCTGTTGCGAATTTTCTGCTTGTAGGAAATCGGTGCAGACCGGTGTCCCCAGCCGGAAATGCGTGCCAGGCTTTCCAAGGGAACGCCGTGCTCGTCGGCATATTGCCGGGCCCTTTTTTCGGAGGCGAGAAACACCACGGCTGCGCCATCGGTAACCTGTCCGCAATCCATCTTGCGGGTGCGGCCTTCGATAACCGGATTGGCCTCGTCATCGGCGGTGAAGCTTTTTTCGGTAAAGGTCCAGTCACGACTTTGGGCGTTGGGATTGCGTTTGGCGTTGGCGAAGTTGATTTCGGATATCCGCATCAAATGCTCATATTTCAGGCCATAGCGCTGGTCATATTCCTCGGCGAGGTCCGAAAAGGAGCGCGGCCAGACATATTCTGCGTCCTGATATTCCTGTCCACGCCACGCCGCCGCGCCAAGATGATCGGCAGCAACACGCCCGGGCACATTGCGCATCTGCTCCAGACCCAGGACGCAGGCAAGGTCATAGCGACCGGCTTCGATTTCCGACATTGCGGCAAGGATTGCGACGCTGCCCGACGCACAGGCCGCTTCGTGCCGCGCTGTAGGAAGACCATCGAGCGCCGGATGCGCCTGTCCGAAAAAGCCGCCCAGCAATCCCTGTCCGGCGAACAGCTCTGCAACAAAATTTCCGACATGGCCGGTTTCAATATCTTCCGCATCGAGATCGGCTTGCGCCAGCCCCTTGTGCAGCGTGTCGGCAAAAACGGAGGCGATATCTTCGCCCTGACGTTCCCAATTCTGGGCAAAGTCGGTCTGCCAGCCACCCAAGATATATACCATGTCATTCTCCTCGTTAGAAGGTATTGTTATACAAGTTACAGGATATTGCAATAGACGTTCATCGTCGTTGATCGCTGAAGAGCTATAAATTTTAGCTTTGGAAAGATGGCATTTTATCGACGCGCGTGGCCATGCATCAACAAACGCTGCCCTGCGACTTTCACCACATCTGTTTCAGCGCCCAGGAGAGATTCGAGCAATGAAATGGGTGGATGTCAATCTTGACGAAGCCGTATGGACGATACCAGCCGGCGAGACCAAGATGCGTAGAGAGCATCGCGTCCCTCTTTCACGCCAATCAGTTGCAATTATCCAGTCGATGAAGGATGTATCGGAATACAGCGAGTTTGTTTTCCCGAGCTACAACCCCAATAAGCCATTATCGGAAAATGCCGTCAACGGCGCCTTAAAGAGAATCGGCTACGGCGGCGTGATGACCGCCCATGGCTTCCGCACCACTGCCAGTTCTCTGCTCAACGAAAGCAACCTTTGGAACCCCGATGCAATTGAACGCGCGCTTGCCCATCAAGACAGCAACGCAATAAGAGCCGCCTATAATCGGACGGCTTATTGGGACGAACGCGTACGAATGATGCAATGGTGGTCTGATGAGATCGATAATCTGAAACTACTCAACGGGGTCTGATAATCCGCTACCACTGAATTTGGTGGCCCCCAAAAAGGCCCCC
>TARA_R110001599_G_scaffold335402_5_pt1 | contig 20844 bp, 14 predicted proteins | sample TARA_R110001599 | Tara Oceans TARA_R110001599 (sample SAMEA4398360) | marine metagenome | biome: Polar Biome; feature: [MES] marine water layer (ENVO:01000295) within the mesopelagic zone...; material: water (ENVO:00002006), including particulate matter (ENVO:01000060) such...
ACATATTTCGGGTTAAAGGGATAAATAATAGCTTAATAATTATAAAAAAACTTCATTGGGTAATTAATAGCGTATTTATTGTCTATTACATTAAAATTTAACAATTCTATAAGATAGTATCTTAGATCTAGTAAAAAGTATAGGATTGTCGAATATGTAATAATTAAATTTGGTAATAAGATTATCATAGTGCTAATAGATCTTGCTATTATAGCATATGGTGAAATAATAGAAAAGCCGGAGATCAGTGGGATGATCTCCGGCCAGATATTGATCCTACTCATTTGTATCGATTTGGAATCTTAAAATGAATAGGAAATGCAGAAAAACTAAGTTTAATCTACGACCACAAAAGTATGAAAAAATTAATTTACAGACCACTTACCAGATTATTAAGTTTCTTGTTTCTGGGGATCTTGGGGCCACTAGTTTTTACTGGGGCCGGATTTGCCTTTGGGATAGAGACTTCCAAATCTACAAGGTATATAGTGGGTATTAATGATGCTAATCAAGCCATTAGTATAAGAGGGAAGGTTACTTCCCAATCGGATGGAATTGGTTTACCAGGAGTGAACATCTTGGTTAAAGGAACGTCTATGGGGACTGTCACTGATGTGGAGGGCAATTATAATTTAAATGTTCCAGATGGATCTGAAGTTTTGATTTTCTCGTCCATTGGGTTTATTACCCAAGAAGTACCAATTATAGGAAGGAATCTTATTGACATAGCTTTAGAAGAAGATCTTAAAGGTTTGGAAGAAGTGGTGGTGGTAGGCTATGGTACCAAGAAAAAAGTGAATTTAACAGGTTCTGTTTCTACTGTTACCAATGAAGCATTGGAAAAAAGGTCTGTACCTAAATCATCCCTTGCTTTACAAGGGCAGATGAGTGGGATCTCTGTACGTCAAAGTTCGGGTAATCCCGGTAAAAACAGTGCCTCTTTGTTAATAAGGGGACAAGGTACTTTTAGTTCCGCAGGCAATAGCCCTTTGGTACTTGTGGACATGATAGAATCTTCTCTGGATGATGTAGATCCCAATGATATTGAAAGCATTTCTGTGTTAAAGGATGCCGCATCTGCTGCTATTTTTGGGTCGAAAGCTGCAAATGGCGTTATTCTTATTGAAACCAAAAAAGGAAAATCAGGAACGCCTGTATTTAGGTACAATGCTTATGTAAGCAGTCAAACCCCAACCATGATTCCTGAGATGTTGAATTCATGGGAATATGGATTAGCAGTCAATGAAAATAACCTGAATTTAGGGCAACAAAAGAGGTATACAGATGAAGAGATTGATTTTTTCAGAGCTGGAAATAATCCTGACTATCCCAATTTTGATCATATTGGGCATTTGTTTGGTTCAGGTCAAGGTACAGAAACCAAGCATGACCTTTCTGTAAGTGGTGGTACTGCTGAAACGCGATACATGTTCTCTTTAGGCTATTATGACCAACAGGGTATTATCCAAAAGAACAATGCCGATCGGATTAATTTGCGCCTTAACCTGGATAGTAAGCTAAGTGATAAATTAAGCATCAGTGTCAAATTGGCCGGAAATAAAACCAGTTCCAATGAACCATCTGCTCCTTATGGCAATGGAGGTATAGGGAATATAATTGCCGGAGCCATGAGGAATTCAAATGCCATACCAGGCTTTACAGCTGATGGATTGTACGGCCGAAATGAGACCTCTCATCCAGAAGCAGATTTAAACAGCCAATCCTTTGTGTCCGGGGAGGAATCCAATATCTATACGAATGGTAGTATGATCTACCAAATCACAAAGGACCTTAAAATTACAGGTCAGGCCGGTTACACCCAAGGGCTTACTGAAAGTAAAACTTTTATTTCGACCTATCCTATCACTTCTACTTATGCAATTCAAAGAAATAGTTTAAGGACTGGATGGTACCAAAGTTCAGCTTTGACGCTTCAAGCTTTTCTAGAGTACAATAAGGATATTGATGATCACTCTTTTCAGGTGCTTTTGGGACGATCTGCTCAAGCTTATAGCTCAAAATACTTGGGAGCTTTCAGAGATGAGTTTCCAAACAATGAAATTTATGAAATTGATGCAGGAGCAACTGTTCGCGCAACTAATAATGGAGGTGCGGCAAGAAATACTCTTTCTTCTTATTTTGGAAGAGTAAATTATGACTTCCAGGATAAATATCTATTGGAGGCAAATTTTCGCTACGATGGTTCTTCCAGATTCCCAGAGGAAAGTAGATGGGGGTTGTTTCCTTCTTTTTCTGCAGGTTGGAGGGTAGCACAAGAAGACTTTTTTCAGAATGCATTTCCTTGGGTTGCAGATTTCAAGATCAGGGGTTCTTGGGGGAAATTGGGTAACCAATCCATTGCCAATTATCCTTATCAGGACTTGATTGCTTTAGGTCAGAATTATCCATTTGGAGGCTCGCTCTCAGCTGGAGGAGCGGTGACGACTATTGCCAATAAGCAAATCACATGGGAAACAACAACAATGACTAATATAGGAATTGATTTGGCACTTATGGAAAATAGGCTGTCATTTTCAGGAGAGTATTTTGTGAAGATCACAAATGATATTCTTTATCCAGTTTCAGTTTCCAGATTGTTAGGGGCTACCCCATCTGAATCCAATGCCGCTAAGGTGGAAAACAAAGGTTGGGATTTTGACCTTAGCTACAGAAATTCAATAGGAGAATTAAATATCGGTGCGTCGGCCATTTTCTCAGTCGTGAAGAATCAGGTGTTAGAAATTGCCAACCTTGAAAGAGATATTTCAAGAGGCTTGTTTATAGGTCATCCGATAGGGAGCAGGTATGGGTTTATGAGCGATGGATTATTTGTAAGTGAAGCCGATGTTGCGAGTTATGCCACCCAACCCTTTTCAAATTTGGCCATCCCTGGAGGAATAAAGTATAAGGATATCAGTGGACCTGATGGTGTGCCAGACGGTGTGGTGAATTCCACCTATGATAGAAGCGTGATAGGCAAGCCTTTGCCACTTAGTACCTATGCCTTTATACTGAATGGGGATTACAAGAATTTTGACTTTAACATTATGTTTCAAGGAGAAGGAGGTAGGGATGCTTTTGTGACCCTTGGTCAATTCTTCTTTCCATTGGAGAACAATAGTAATGTGCAAAGGGATTTTTATGAAAACCGATGGACACCTGAAAATCCAGATCCCAATGCGGCTTATCCAACAATCATCGCTACCGCTTCTGGTTTCTACAATTCCAATCCAGTTGATTTCTGGAACCGGGATGCCACCTTCTTAAGGTTGAAAAACGTGCAACTCGGCTATACGCTACCAGAGGGCCTTATTGGAGATACCTTCCTAGACAATGTGCGCTTGTACGTCACCGGTGAAAACCTTTTCACGATCACCAAATTTTATAAAGGTTGGGATCCTGAAATGCAAACAGGAGGAGCAGATTGGTTTTATCCGCTTATCAGGTCCTATGTGGTGGGTGTAAATGTAAGGTTTTAATAAAAGATATTCTGATTATGAAAACATATAAAAAATTAGGCTTAGTTAGTGTTTTGTCTATTCTGATCTTGATCGGTCAAACCGGTTGCCAGGATTGGTTGGATGAACAGCCCTTGGTTCAGTTGTCAGAAGGATCCTTCTGGAACAGTCAAAGTGACGCCATGCTTGCGCTCACTGGTGTTTATAATGGTAGTAATGTAGGTAATAACTCCTATACAAATGAGCTACTGATCCTTTCTAGCGCTACAGATGACTCCAGCTACAAATTTGGATCTGTGGGGAATATATACAGTGGTTACTTAAGAGCGGCTGATACGCAAGTGGTATTGGCCATTTGGCAAAGGGCATACAGGACCATTTTCAAAGCCAATTATTTCCTCGAGAACATTGGGCGTGTAGAAATGGATCAGACACTAAAGGATGAGTGGATTGCAGAAGTCAAATTTTTAAGGGCTTACGAATATTTCTACATGTCACTTCTTTACGGTGGTGTTCCTTTGATCACCAATGTAATGACCATTGAAGAGGCCAATACTCAAACCCGTAATTCAAGGACTGAAGTGGTGGATTTTGCCATACAGGAACTAACTGCTGCCGCAGCCGATCTTCCTGCTAGTAGGCCAGAGAATGAAAAAGGCAGAATAGTTAAAGCTGCTTCTCTGGGTATCAAAGGTAGATTGCTGATGATTGATGAAAAATGGGCTGAGGCAATTGCTGTTTATGAAGAGATTATTGGGCTGCAGGTGCATGAAATAGATCCTAGATACAAAACGATTTTTGAAGAAGCAGGTGAGGGGAGTAGCGAGATTATCCTGTCTACCAATTGTATTGCTGGTCTTTATGGGAACACACACAACCAAAGAAACCACCACCCAGAATTTTACGGTGGATATTCAGAAGTCAATCCCTATCAGGGCATGGTAGATGCGTTTTTAATGAATGATGGTCTTCCCATAGAAGATTCGCCATTGTACGATCCCGAAAACCCATTTGACAACAGGGATCCAAGGCTTTATGCCAGCATTTTTCTTCCAGAATACACCGAATTTAGAGGAAGGCTGTTTTTAGCTCATCCAGATAGGGCTTCAAACAACATTGCAGCTTTACCAGGTGCCACTGGCTATGGGTGGAAGAAATATGTTACTGAAGATTATGCAGGTGATTTTGGAAATTCAGGAGACGATATCATTTTGTTGAGGTACGCAGAAGTGCTGTTGAGTTATTTAGAGGCTAAGATCGAAAATGGTGACATAATTAATCAGGACCTACTCGATCAGACCATCAATGAGATTAGAGGGAGAGAAGCTGTAATGATGCCAATGGTTACGGAGACAGATCCTGCTAAGCTGACGGAAATTTTACGGAGAGAAAGAAGGGTAGAGTTTTGTATTGAAAGAACAATCAGATACATGGATATCCGTAGGTGGGGCATTTTTGAAGAGGTAATGAACAAACAATTTTATGGAATGAAATTGACTGATGATCCGGCCAATTATACGGATTACTCTGTGGAAACGTCTGGGCCAATGAGCGGTCATTATAAAGTAATTGATAAAACAGGTAGCATAACAGCAGACATGGAATTAATTCCAATCCCTTTATCAGAGATTGATATCAATCCGGCATTGGAACAAAATCCAGGTTATTAATTCTGTGTGTACTGAATAAAGGTAGCAAACCACTAACATGCGGGAGACGAGTCATAGATCTTGTTTCAAAAAATGGAATAGGTTTTATCGTCTCCCAATGGGAGTGATTTTAAAGACAGGAACTGAAAGAAGTAATATTTAATCAATAGAGTAAATGGTCGAAAATAAAATAGTACGCAGGAATTTTGTTAAAAAGCTATCCTTTGGGGGAGTTGGGTTAAGCTTATTGGGGCAGCCCTTATTTTCTATAGCCAAAAACCTTCCAAGGGAAGACTTAAAGGTAGGTCTGGTAGGCTTATCGGTCCATAGTGCGGCATTTTCAAAAATACTAAACGACCCAAATAAAAAGAAAGACCTTTTTGGTTGTAAAATGGTGGCATTGTACCACCCACCTGGAAATCCTGATGTTGACTTCACTCCAGAACAACTTAGCAGTTATCAAAAAGATGTGGAGGAGATGGGGGTTGCCATGGTTGATTCCATGGATCAATTGATTGAGATGGTGGACGTGGTGATGATAGAGACCAATGACGGCAGACCTCATATGAAGGAAGTTCTCCCAGCGCTGAAAGCAGGAAAACCTGTATTTGTAGACAAGCCTGTTGCAGAGGATTTACAAGGAGTGGTGGATATCTACAAAGAGGCAGAGAAATACGGAGTGCCCATCTTTTCCTCCTCAGCCTTGAGGTACATGGAAAGCGCTCAAAATATCAATCCTTCTGAGGTAATAAGTGCCCATACTTTTAGTCCTGCGGCTTTGGAAAAGAGCCATACAGACTTGTTTTGGTATGGGATTCATGGCATTGAATACCTATTTACCGTGATGGGACCAGGCTGTGTGGAAGTACAGCAAGTGCAACATTCAGAAGCCGAAGACCTAGTTATAGGCTACTGGAAAGATGGCAGGGTAGGCGTTTTCAGAGGCATTAGGGAAGGAAAACGTGATTTTGGAGGAACAGTATTCAAAGAAAAAGAAATCGTTGATTTGGGTTCGTTTACAGGTTATCGATCCCTGGTTGTCAAAGTAGTTGAATTTTTCCTTCAAAATAAAGCCCCGGTATCGGCTGAAGAAACTTTTGAAATCTATGCCTTTATGGAAGCAGCTCAGGAAAGTAAAAACAAAGGCGGTAAAAAGATATCACTGGACAAAGTATTAAAAAAGGCTTTAAAATAATCATTTTAACTATTAACTATTTAATAAAGAGATAATTATGAAAAAATTAAATGTTGGGATTATTGGATACGGTTGGGTAGCTACAGCACATATAAACGCGATAAACGCGGGAGAATATGCTCAGGTTTCGGCTATTTTTTCATCCAGAAAACATGACGATGCCGAATTAAGCAAGACCTGGGGAACAGACATCAAATCTTACACAGACCTTGATGAAATGTTAAAAGACAAAAGTATAGATGCTGTTTCCATTTGTAGCTACACCTATCAACATACTGAACATGCATTGGCTGCAGCAAAGGCGGGAAAACATATCATTTTGGAAAAACCAATGGCTTTGTCCTGGGAAGATTGCAAGGAAATTGAAAAAGCGGTGAAAGCTGCAGATGTTAAATTTTGTATTTGCTTCGAATGCAGGTGGTCCAACCAGTTTATCTCCACAAAAGAAGTCGTGGATCTGGGATTGATCGGAGACATCCATTACGGTGAAATTGATTACCTACATGGTATAGGTCCCTGGTACGGACAATTTGAATGGAATGCGAAGAAAACCGGAGGAGGAAGCTCTTTGCTGACCGCAGGATGCCATGCTTTGGATTCCCTTCTGATGTTTATGGGGTCTGATGTTGAAGAGGTAACCAGTTATGATACCAAGACCAAAAGTGAAATTTTCAAGCCCTATGAATACACTACTACCAGTGTAACCATTCTAAAATTCAAAAGTGGAAAAATTGCCAAGTGTGCAGCAAGTGTAGACTGTTTGCAACCTTATTATTTCCATACCCATTTGTTTGGAAGCGAAGGGTCTATTTTGGACAATAAATTTCACTCCAACAAGCTTAAGTCTGATAAAACTAGGTGGAGTGAACTGTCCATGAAAATGTTAGACTCGGGAGATGTGGCTGACCACCCCTATCAATTGCAGTTTGACAGTTTTTTTCAATCCATCAATGAAGGGACAGACATGCCTTTGACTGGACTGAAAGAAGCCATGAAAACACATGAAGTTATTTTTGCTGCTGACAAATCCGCTGCAACAGGGAAAAGTGTAAAGCTATAATTGATGAATAAAATAGCCATGGCAATTGCAGCGCATCCTGATGATATTGAGTTTATGATGGCTGGTACATTGGTATTGTTAAAAAATGCAGGATATGAAATCCATTACATGAATTTGTCTTCAGGAAATTGTGGGAGCACTGAAACTGATGCTGTGACTACGGCCAGGATAAGATTGCTTGAGGCGCAAAACTCTGCTAGTATATTGGGTGCAGTTTTTCACCCGCCCATTTGTGATGATTTTGAAATTTTCTATGAGGCTGGAGCACTAAGGAAATTGACGGGAATTATTCGAAAAGTAAAGCCAAGTATTATCCTTACGCATTCTCCAGTGGATTATATGGAAGATCATATGAATGCCTGCCGTTTGGCAGTAACAGCAGCATTTGTAAGAGGGGTTCCCAATTTTAAATCTTCTTATCCTGCCGTTTCCAATTACAACTGTGCCATATATCATGCGCTTCCGCATGGGCTGCTAGATCCTCTAGGGCAAGAAGTAATCCCAGGGATATTTATTGACACCGAATCAGTACATACTATCAAAAAGGAAGCATTAGATGCCCATAAAAGTCAAAAAAACTGGTTGGAAGACAGTCAGAAAATGGACTCGTACATTGCGGCCATGGAAGATTTCTCGATAAAGGTTGGTGGAATGTCGGAATGTTTTGTACATGCAGAAGGGTGGAGGAAAAGGGTTCACTTTGGATTTTCAGAGTCCGAATTTGATCCTCTTAAGGAGTTAGGAGAAGTGTATTCCTTATGCAAAAAAAGCATTGGGGTAAAAGATTAAAACTTAAAAATAATGAATAAAAATATGAGAAAGATAAGTTCAATAGCTCCTGATTGGTGGGATTATACAACCTTAGATTTGGGAAGCAAGATTACCGACCAAATAGCCAGAATGACTCCAGCAGATATGATAAAATTATCCAGGCCTGGTTTTGAAGTAGTCTTTTATAATACCATCGAAGAATTTTACCTAGCCGAAGCACTGGAATACATTACTACCTGGAAAAAAGCAACAGCAGATTATCCAGTAGGGATTTGCGGCCCGATCGGCCCTACAGAACAGTTACCCCTTGTGGCAAGATTGGTCAATGAATTGCAAATATCCTTGAAACATGCGCATTTCTGGTCCATGGACGAGTGGGTGGTTGACGGCAAGGAAGTTTCCGCCAATCACTCCCTATCCTTCAAAAAAGCATTTAATGACCTTTGTTATAGTAGAATAGACAAGAAACTGGCCATGCCAGAGGAAAATATACATTTCCCTCAAGCGGATACGTCCAAATTTATTGAAAGCTGGAAACATGCCAGGTGTTTAATCATGCAAGGTGGGCAGGGCGATGTAAAGCATTGGGCCTTTAATGAGCCACCAAAACGAGAAGGAGCCTATAAGGAAAATCCTCAAACGGTGGAGGAATACAAAAAACTTCCTACCAGGGTTTTGGATTTGCACCCTATCACCATTCAACAAAATTCCAGGTTGCACTGTGGAGGGAATGTTCCTTTGATACCAACGCAAGCTGTGACAGTAGGGCCTAAAGAAACCTGGGAAACGGATCAGGTCTCTATATGGCATGCCGGAGCCCATGACAATCCCTTTGGTCAGAGACTGACCACCTACATGATATCCAATAATATTCCAGACACTTCTGTGCCTATGTCGGTTTTGGCAGATCATCCTAATGTAAAGTTTAACTTCTACGCACCAGGGCTTGGAACCTGTTCTGTAGAAATGCATTGAGGAAAGCCCTATCCAATAGGTTGGAAAATTAACATTTATTTAAATTAAATTCTAAATGAGATTATTGAAAAATTCGAGAAACCCCATAAGGGTGGTCCATTCCTTTATCCTCTTGGGCAGCCTGATTTATTTAGGGGCCTGTTCCAGCAAGTCTGATTTTTCTTTCAGTGAAGGGGATAGAATAGCCATTGTTGGGAATTCATTGGCTGAGCGATTCCAGCATGACGGATGGATGGAGACGTATCTTCAAGCTGCTAACCCTGGCAAAAAGCTAGTTTTCAGAAACCTGGGTTATTCAGGGGATCAGGTGCATTATAGGCCGAGAGCTCATGAAGGGTTTGGGGACAGCGATAGTCATTTGTCAAAGGTTAAAGCCAATGTAATTTTCTCATTTTTCGGGTACAATGAATCTTTTGATAATCAACCAGAGAACTTTAAAAAACAACTTTCCCTTTGGATCGATCATTTGCGGACACAGAAATACGATTCTGTGAATGTGCCCAAAGTCGTGTTGTTTTCTCCTATAGCACATGAGGACCTAGGTTCTCCCAACCTTCCTGATGGCTCCGAAAACAATCCCCGACTGCAGGCTTATACCCAGGCTATGGCAGAAGTTGCAGAGGAGAAAGAGGTTGTCTTCGTTGATCTGTTTGAAGCAACAAAGCAAATGTACCAAATCATAGAGGAGCCTTTGACGATAAATGGCATTCATTTAAATGAAAAAGGCAATCAGGAAGTGGGCAAATTCATTGCTGAAACCCTAATGGGGGGAAGCTTAAATGAAGATCAAGTAGCTTTGGATTCCATAAGGTCTACTGTTAAGGACAAAAACCTTTATTGGTTTCACAAGTACAGAGCCATTAGTGGCAATGATGTTTGGGGAACGCGATCCATACAAGATGGTAATTATAAAACCTTGCAGAGGGAATTAGAAATGTTGGATGTGATGACAGCCAATAGAGATGAGAAAATCTGGGCACGAGCCAATGGAGAAGATCTGGAAGTGGATGACAGCAATATGCCTGATCCAGTGATGGTAGGTACCCATATTGTGAGAGATTTGACTTATGTAGATCCGGAGGAAGCCATAGAAAGAATGACAGTGCCTGACGATTTGGAAGTCAACCTTTTTGCTGCGGAAGATGAATTCCCGGAGATCATCAACCCTGTTGCTTTGCAAGTGGATACAAAAGGAAATATCTGGGTAGCCTCATGGTCCACCTATCCAAAATGGGAGCCTGGAAGAGAGATGAGTGACAGATTAGCCTACCTCAGTGATGAGGACGGTGATGGCAAGGCGGATAAAGTAACCACTTTTGCCTATGTACCACACCCTACTGGTTTTGAATTTTGGAATGGTGGAGTGATCGTAATCTCTGCTCCAGACGTGTGGTTTCTTAAGGATACTGATGGCGATGGAGTGGCCGATTTTAAAGAGAGGCTTTTTGGAGGCTTGGGTTCTGATGATTCACATCATACAGCGAATAACCTAATCTATGCTCCAGATGGAAATATCTATTACCAAAGAGGGATTTTCATTCTTGAAAATATAGAAACACCTTACCGAAAAAGTGAAGAATCAGGATCACCGGGACTTTATCGTTTCAATCCAAGGACTTCTGACTTCTCATTTATGGTGGAGAATACACCCAATGCACACGGTATCAGTATAGATAGATGGGGCAATCCGTTAATAACAGATGGTACAACAGGAAAAGCTTTTCAGGTTTATTACAAAAGAACAGTTACTTCCACGACAGACACCAATGAATTTGACAAAAGGCCATTGTTCAAACAAACAATTCGACCAATTACCTCCAATCAAATTTTATCCAGCCAGCATTTTCCAGAGAAATACGAAAACAATTTCTTGATTTATAATGTGATTGGATTCCAGGGGATAAAAAGGTACCAGTTGGAGTACAAAGATATGGGAGTAGTAGAAGGTGTTGAAGCCGGAGACCTAGTGTTTACAGGAAATGATCCAACCTTCCGTCCTTCCTCTGAAGCCCAACCTAGGGTTGTGCCTCCGGGTTACACAGGTGACCCTAACTTCCGTCCTTCTGATGGGGTAATAGGAAAAGACGGGGCCTTGTACTTTGGGGATTGGCACAATGCGATCATTACCCATTCCCCCTATAATCTCAGGGACATCAACAGGGATCAGGCACATGGTAGGATTTACCGCATAACTGCAAAAAACAGACCACTTCAGGAGCCGGTAGCCATTTACGGGGAACCTGTAGAGAAGCTTCTGGAACTGTTTAAAAGTCCTGTGGATGGCATTAGGCATTCTGTCAGGATTGAATTGAGTGGAAGGGATACAAAGGAAGTGATAGAAAAAGCGCAAACTTTTGCGAAGACACTTGATCCTCAAAGTAAGGATGATGCGCTTCCAATGTTGGAGATTTTATGGCTTCACCAGCAACACAATGTGAAAAACAATGAATTGCTCAAAACGGTGTTGAGATCACCTGAGGAAAAAGCCAGAATAGCAGCGCAGAAAGTTTCCTGGTTTTGGAGCGATAGGGATTCTCATAGACGTGGTGGAACTACCGCAGATATTTCAGGAATGCAGTTTAGGACATTCTATGAGAAATTCTGGGAAAATGCAGATTCTACTAAAGTGGAGGAGAAACATGAAGACATGAAAGGCCATGCCAATATGGCTCCTGCCAAAAAGGCTAATGAAAGTGGGAAACGAAAACTAGAACTACAAAAAGATCCTATAGCAAAATTAACCATTGTGGCCGAATTGCTTGCCTTTGATGTTTCAGAATTTACTGTTAAGGCTGGTCAGCAAATAGAGTTGACAATGGATAACAAAGACTTGATGGAACACAATATTGTCATCGTAGAGCCTGGTGCCGCAGATGAAGTAGCCTCATTGGCAATAGCTTTGGGGGACGATGGGCCTGCGAAACAATACCTTCCAGAAAGCCCGAAAATAATAACCGCTTCCAAATTGTTAAATGGGAAAACAGTGGAAACAATGAAGTTTAAAGCACCTACCAAGCCGGGTGATTACCAGTTTGTATGCACCTTTCCTGGGCATGCGCCGGTGATGAGGGGCATCATGAGGGTATTGCCCTAAATTTATTAGACTGTTTCAACCCGGATTATGTAATAGAATGTCTATTGCATATTTCGGGTTCAATCTAGTAACCTTATTCTAAATCAGTTGACAAGGAAATGATTAAGCCGAAAATTAGCGTAGGTATTATTGGGCTTTCTGTTCATAGTGCTGATTTTACTGAAATTCTGAATGCAGAAGGAGCCAATTCAGGAGGCTACAACAGTAAAGTTGTGGCGATATACCATCCAAAAGGAAATCCTGATGTGGAATTCTCTGAAGAAAGGTTGCAAGAGTTTGCTGAGAGGATTGGAAAACAAGGAGTATCTACGGTCAATTCAATAAATGAAGTCATTGAAAAATCGGATGCTATAATGTTATTGACCAACGATGGGAGGCCACATTTAGAACAGGTTTTGCCTGTGTTAAAAGCAGGTAAGCTTGTTTATATCGACAAACCTTTGGCAGAAAATCTGGAAAATGTATTGAAGATTTTTCATGAAGCCAATCGTTTTGGGGTCAAAGTCTTTAGCTCTTCTGCCTTACGCTATGGAAGCCAAAACAGTGAGATTAAAGCAGGGGAATACGTGGGTGAGTTATTGGGAGCGCAAACTTACGGGCCTGCTCCCCTTCAAAAATCCCATGTGGATATGTTCTGGGATGGCATTCATGGCATAGAATCGCTCTACAGTGTCATGGGCACAGGCTGTCAAACGGTCTCAAGGACCTCAACCAACGGGACTGATATGATTGTAGGGAATTGGGCAGGTGATAAGTTGGGGTATTTCAGAGGTATACGAATGGGGAAAGTTGGTTTCGGAGGTACCGTATTTGGTACGAACGGAATTAATTCAATAGGAAAATTTGAAGGGTATCAAAGGTTGGTTAGGGCCATAGATGGCTTTTTTACTACGGGTAAACTTCCAGTAGAACCAGAAGAAACCATTGAAATTTATGCATTTATGGAAGCAGCTGATGAAAGCAAAAGACAGGGTGGGAAACCCATAAATATTAGCGATACAATTAATAGAATTATAATTTAATTCAATCAAACGAAATAACCTTAGTAAATAAAAATAGTATGAAATTAAGTAGGATTAATAGGCTTTTTAACGAGAAATCTGGAAAATGTTTTGATGTAGCCATCGACCATGGGTTTTTTAGTGAATATACATTTTTGAGTGGAATAGAGAATATTTCAGCATCTGTCAAAGTTTTGATCGATGCCGATCCAGACGCTATCCAATTGACCGTAGGGCAGGCCCGACATTTACAGTCTGTGCCTGGTAAGCGAAAGCCAGCACTTGTTTTAAGAACTGATGTTGCCAATGTGTATGGTCTTGAATTACAGAAAGTATTGTACAGTAGAATGATAGATGAGCCTGTACTGCAGGCTGTCAGATTGGATGCGGCCTGTGTGGTTGTTAACCTTTTTAATATCCCTGGAGCGCCAGAAGTTACAGACCATTGTATTCAGAATATACTTAAGCTAAAACCCATGTGTGACCATTATGGAATGCCTCTAATGATAGAACCATTGGTTTTTCAGCCCAATAACAAGGCTGGAGGTTATATGGTAGATGGCAATATAAAACTGATCACGCCAATGGTCAGGCAGGCAGCAGAATTGGGTGCGGATCTAATAAAAGCTGATCCAACAGATGATGTGGAGGAATACCATAAAGTAATTGAGATGGCTGGAGATGTACCTGTATTGGTAAGAGGTGGAGGCCGTGCCAGTGACGAAGAAATATTGGAAAGAACCTATCGCCTGATGAAGCAAGGTGCAAAAGGCATTGTTTATGGCAGAAATGTGGTGCAGCATGCCAATCCTGGAGGAATGACCAGAGCCCTGATGGCTATTGTTCACAATGATGCTACTCCGGATGAAGTGAGAGGCTTATTAAAGTCAAACTAGGAAATGAAAACCATTAACGTAGGAATAATAGGAGGAGGCCTGATGGGCAAGGAAGTGGCGAGTGCGCTTGGAAGGTGGTTTGTCCTCAATGATTATCCCTTAAAGGTAGTTTTAAAAGCCGTTTGCGATATCAATAAAGAGGCATTAAAATGGTATGAGCAGATTCCTACTATAGATTTGCTAACCACTGATTACAAAGCTTTGCTTGATTCATCAAATGTGGATGTGGTTTATGTGGCCCTTTCCCACCACCTGCATGAGGAATATTACCTGAAAGTACTTGAAGCTGGGAAAGATTTGTTTGCAGAGAAGCCATTCGGGATAAATCTTGAAGCGGCCAAAATTATCAAAAATAAGATTGATGAATCGGGCCGTTTTGTAAGGTGCAGTTCTGAAATGCCCTTTTTCCCAGGAGGTCAGCGAGTAATTAAGGAGATTTTATCCGGAAGACTCGGTAAGGTTATAGAAGTCAAGGCTGGGTTTTGTCATTCAAGTGATATGGATCCTTTTAAACCAATTAACTGGAAAAGGCAATCCAAGTTTTGTGGAGATATAGGAGTGATGGGCGATTTAGGTATGCATGTGATGCATATTCCGCTAAGGATGGGGTGGAAGCCTGACAGGGTCTATGCCCAGCTTCAAAAGATCGTCACAAAAAGGCCTGATGGAAAAGGTGGATGGAGTGAATGTGATACCTGGAACAATGCCCACCTTTCTTCTACCATTTCAATTGAAGGAGAAGAAGTGCCTATGTTGTTAGAAATGAAGCGCCTGGCTCCTGGGGAAACAAACTCCTGGTTTATTGAAGTTTTAGGAACAGAGGGCGGTGTAAGGTACAGTACCAAAGATACCAAAGTGCTTTGGACCTTTAATCGGGAAAAGGAGCAAATTTGGCAACGGATAGATCTTGGTTTTCAGGTGCCTTTCCCTACCATTACCGGTGGAATATTTGAGCCTGGTTTTCCTGATTGTTTTATGCAGATGTTGGCCGCCTATTTTGCGGAAAGAGAGGGGTTTCTTGAGGGAAGACTAGGATGTGTTACTCCAGAAGAAGCGGTAATGAGCCATCAGGTTTTTGATGCAGCCTTGAAGTCACACCAATCAAAATCAGCCATTGTTATACCTTAAATATTGTTAAATGGCAAATGCAATAAATTGTTATTTCACAAAATCACCTATAGCTGGATTTGACTCGATGAAATAATGGAAAAAAGCAATAGAGTAGGCATATTGGCTGGGGGGAATTGGATTTTGGATTTCATCAAAATGATTGATGTGTATCCAAATGAAAATGCCCTGGCCAATATTTTAAGCCAAAATTCAGGGAACGGAGGCGCTCCTTTCAATGTATTGAAGGCCATTCGTAAAATGGACTTTTCAATTCCACTCGAAGGGGTAGGCGTGTTGGGTGACGATGAATACGGTGACGATATTTTGGATCAATGTGAAAGGTTGGGTTTAGAAACCAGGCAAATGAAACGCTTGAAAGGGGTTGAAACTTCTTTTACTGATGTGATGACGGTTTGTTCTACAGGAAAACGAACCTTTTTTCACCACCGAGGGGCCAATGCTTTATTGGAAGAGGATGATTTTGATTTTGAGGTTTCGAAGGCGAAATTTTTCCATTTAGGCTATTTGCTTTTATTGGATAATTTGGACAGAATTCAATCGGATGGGCTTTCCGGAGCTGCGAAAGTTTTAAGAAGGGCAAAGGAGGCAGGAATGTATACCTCTGCTGATATTGTAAGTGAACAATCAGATCGGTATACGGAGGTGATTCCTTCGTCACTTCCTTTTATTGATTTCCTTTTCATCAATGAGCTGGAAGCACACAACCTTACAGGGATTCAATTATTAGACGCTGACAATGTTTTTCTGATTTCAAATGGCTTTAAAGCCGCAAAAAAAATCCTAGATATGGGAGTGCTTAGTTGGGTGGTAATACACTTTCCCAATGGGGCCCTGGCATTGAATAAAGAGGGGCATCAAATTCTTCAGCCATGTATAAAAATGCCGAGGCTATTGGTAAAAGGGACTGTTGGTGCAGGTGATGCTTTTGCTGCTGGGGTTTTAGCGGGGATGCATGAAGGCTGGGAGATGAAAGCATCGCTACAATTAGGTGTGACTGTTGCCGCTGCCAGCCTTATGGACAATACTGCCTCCGAGGCCATCTTGCCTTGGATGGAATGCCTACAATTAGGTAATAAATATGGTTACAGAAAATTATGATTTTGGTTAATTAAAAATGTAAAAATTAGAAGCCCATGGAAGAAACGATAATTGAAAATGAATTAGAAAGAGGAGACGAAGTTAGGTCTAGATTGCCTGCTTCCAAACGCCTTGGGTTTTGGAGTAATACGTTTATCCTTTGGGGGCTGGTCCTTACTGTCACCAGTTTGCTGGTAGGTGGTCTTGTAGGTTCACAACTGGCATTTAAGGATGCGGTTATTGTTATTGCCATGGCTGGTGTTTTTAACAGTTTGATCGCTATTTTGATTGGTATAATAGGAGCAAGAACTGGATTTACCAGTGCCATGATTTTCCGGTATTCCTATGGAGTCAAAGGAGTTTTGCTCCCCAATTTTATTATCGCCATTACCACGGTCATTTGGTTTGCCGTGATATTAAATCTTACTAGGGATTCTTTTGTAGGGATAATAGGAGTGAGTTCTGAATCTTCGGTGCTGTTTTATGGAATAACCCTTTTAATGGCCGTTTTATTCCTGATTCCTGCTTATAAAACCATGAAATGGATTGCCTATGTAAATTATTTGGCTGTTCCTGCCATTGTATTTATTTTGATAGTTACCGTTTGGGGTGCATTGGATGCTGGTGGAGGATTAATGGCGATCATAGATAAATCTCCGGTAGCTTCTGCTTCTTCTTTTGTTGTTTTCACTGCCGCAGCAGGTGGATGGTTGCATGCGAATACGGTAATATCCGATTTTACAAGGTTTTATAAAACTGGCAAACAGGCAGCAATAGGTTTGTTTTTGACCTATGGCGTGATGATGGTCTTTCAATACATCGGTGCTACCCTAGGAGCGCTTGCTACCGGAGAGTGGAATATTTTCTTAATTATGGATGAATTTGGTTTGCTGGAAATCTCATTTCTTGCCATATTCCTAGGTTCCTGGTCTACCGCCATGGCTGCGATTTATTTCGGAGCCAACATGATGTCAACACCACCCATGCCTAAATATAAAACGGAGGAGAAAAACAGAAAACTTGTGTTGCTTATATCATGGGGAATAGCCTTGTTTTTTGCTTGGTATGGACCTGATCAGATATTTAACTTCTTCCTTCAGTTCTTATCTTGGGTGATTGGTCCCATTGCCATGACGGTGATTATTGATTATTGGCTTTTTCCTGAAAAGAGGGACCTCTATGAAAAGGCTGATGGCAGTCCGGATATGGTAATCAATCCAGCAGCTTTCCTGGCTTGGATTGTAGGGTTTTTGGTAGGTTATTTTAGTCAAGAGTTTTTCATTTCCTTAATAAATGGAATGGTCACAACAGGCGTGATTTATTATGCATGGATGCGCTTAGCCCTTAATCAGGGACTTACTCCTGAAAGCCAATTGAAAAAATGGTTTTCTTCAAAATAGAGAGGTAAATATTGAGCATAGATGACAGCTTAGTTAGATTTTGTTTCCTATATAAAAAGTAACAAGGTCTAGGGGTTTGTGGGTCTTGTCTCAGGGTCAGCATCCGTTTTACAAGAGTTATCAAAAAATTAAATAAATATCTTATGAAGAGCTTACTTGTATTGTCTATTTTGGGTATGGGAGTTTTAATGGGTCCGACAGTTTATTCATTTTCAAGTGATCAACTGGCTTTAAGTAGTTTGATCACAGACCACTTTGACGCAATTGGTGCTGAGCCAAAATCCAGAAAAGTTGAATTGGGCAAGGGAGTTTCTCTTGAACTAGTCTATATATCTGCCGGTAAATTTTATATGGGAAGCACGCCAGAAGAAAAAGCTTGGGCCACAGGACCTGAAGGAGGAGCTACTGCAGGGACAGAAAGGGAATCTTATGAAGGTCAATTACCTCGACTAATGGAGGTGAAGAATGGGTTTTGGATGGGTAGGACAGAAGTTACAGTAGGGCAATTCCGGCGGTTCGTAGAGGAAACCGGATATGTCTCCGATGCAGAAAAACCAGGCGGAATGACACAGGTTTTTGATCCAGAGTGGAAAATATCAGGCTTGGCACCCCCTCATCCTTGGATCAAAGCAGAAAATAAAAGTTGGAGAGACCCTAATTTTGGTTTCCCGCTAAGGGATGACTATCCGGTAGTTTGTGTTAGTTGGAATGATGGAAATGCTTTTGGGAAGTGGTTGACAGAAAAGGAAAGAGTAGCAGGAAGACTTCCAGAGGGGATGGAATACCGCCTGCCTACGGAGGCGGAGTGGGCCTATTCTTGTCGTGGGGGTAATGAAGAAAGTACTTATTATTGGTGGGGAAACGATTTAAGAGATGGAGAGGGACGCTTTAATATTTCAAGTGTTGATTTTTTACCGGGAAGGAACAAGACATGGCCTTTGGCTAAAGTACCATGGAGTGATGGCTTTTCTTTTGTATCTCCCGTTGATTATTTTGGCGAAAAAGGAAGAAATGGGTTCGGCTTGGCAGACATGTTGGGGAATGTATGGGAAATCGTCTTGGATCACTTTGATCCAAAAGGTGGGCATGAAGCATTTTATAGCGTTAAAGAAAATTACAAACCCGTTTGTCGTGGTGGTAATTACTTTGACGTGCCAGGCAATGCCCGATCTGCGGTAAGGTTAGGCCTACATAGTACCTCTTACTCGGATTCACGTGATGGCTTCCGGATTTGCCTTGGTAAGGTCGTAGAGAAATAATTAGACCGGATTCGTAGACCATAAATACTAAGAGGTACCTATTTAAAAAGAGGTACCTCTTAGTATGCTAGTTTTATTTTGGGCCATAGTTATGACGAGGAAACCATCTCTTCGCGACTCTGAGTGCTATATTTATAGGTTGTTTTCAGATTGTTGGTCTCGCAAAGGCGCTAAGGCGCAAAGTTTTTTATTCATGAAAGTGCTGAGGTTTTTTCTCTGCGACTCTGCGTCTCTGCGTGCACTATTTATAAATTATTTCCAGATTATTGTTTCTCGCTAAGGCGCAAAGACGCAAAGGGAATAGGGTTACTTTTATTTGAATAGTTGACACTTATATAACTTGTTTTATTTTGGGCTATTGTAATGATGAGGAAACCATCTCTTCGCGACTCTGCGACTCTGAGTGCAATATTTATAGGTTTTTTTCAGATTGTTGGTCTCGCAAAGACGCTAAGGCGCAAAGTTTTTTATTCATGAAAGTGCTGAGGTTTTTTCTCTGCGACTCTGCGTCTCTGCGTGCAATATTTATAAATTATTTTCAGATAATTGTTTCTCGCAAAGGCGCTAAGACGCAAAGGGAATAGGGATGCCTCTTATTTAAAAGGTAACCCTTTGATTAGCTTTTTTTTCTTAACCCTCGTTAGGGTGTAGAATACATCTCTTCGCGCCTCTGCGGCTCTGCGTGCAATAATTATTGGGAATCTATTTAAGAGGCCATTTCGGTCTCATTTATGATTTTCTTGAATTGAGTAGGGGTCATGGATTTAAATTTTTTAAACTGCCTATTAAAATTAGCCAGGTTGTTGAAACCACTTTTATAGGCTACTTCCAAAATACTATCATTTTCCTCTATGAGTAGTTTGCAGGCATGACCAATCCGAATAGAATTTAAATACTCGACAAATGTAATCCGGTATTGGTCTTTAAAAAACATACAAAAAGTGGAAACAGCCATATTGGCAATGGAGGCAACCTCTGCTAGGCTGATGTCTCGGTTAAAATTGTTTAATATATAGTTTTTAACTTTTGAAACTTTGTCCGTATTGGGTGGGTCCAATTGGGATACATATACTGGACTGGCGAGTAATTCGTATTCCGTTGTATGGGCGAGGATATCGAATATGGACAGCAAATTGGATAATCTTTGGATTCCATTCATATGAATCATCTCGATGATCAATGGATTAATTTGTTCCTTTGTTTTTCCATAAAAAGACATTCCTCGTCTCGATAGCTTCTGAAAGTTTCTGAAAGGTTTCATCTCAGGTAGGTTAAGAAATTCACCACCCAGAAAGTCCTCTTTAAATTGGATGACTAAGGCATCGGCCTCCTCTGTGGCCTGTCCATTAACATAAATGGGGTCATTGGACCATACATGAGGTAAATAAGGCCCGACCAATACTAAATCCCCAGTCTGGAATTTGCCGATATGGTCTCCTACCATGCGTTTTCCGGTACTCTTTAAAACCAATACCAATTCGTATTCAGGATGAAAATGCCAAGGGCATGGTATGTACTGTCCTTTCTCCCTAAACACAATAAAGGATTTGTCAAGATCCTGGGGTAATCTGATTTCTTTGCATTTCATGGTTAAGTGGTTATTGTAATAGGCTTTAATTTAGAAAAATACAGTTGAATAAAAAAGAGGCTTTATGTGGAAAGGTCAATTCCTCCTTTGAGATAATTCTAATTTGATCCTGTATTTGTAGTAAAACACAAAATATAATTGATAGGGGATAATTTCTTGCCTCTTGACCATGGAAGTAGGTACTGGTAAGTGTCCTATTCAGTTGGCTTAGCTTAAACCCGAAATATGCAATAGACAATCTAATAGGTGCTGAAATCGCTTTAAAATCAGCCACTTCGTTGCTGTTTTCA
>TARA_R110001599_G_scaffold5737_8_pt1 | contig 20842 bp, 14 predicted proteins | sample TARA_R110001599 | Tara Oceans TARA_R110001599 (sample SAMEA4398360) | marine metagenome | biome: Polar Biome; feature: [MES] marine water layer (ENVO:01000295) within the mesopelagic zone...; material: water (ENVO:00002006), including particulate matter (ENVO:01000060) such as......
CAAGATGGTAGGGTTCAGATAAATCTCGGAATTGGCTAAAAAAAATCCCCCGGCTTATAAAAGTCGGGGGAAATAGTTTCACTCTGATACACAATTGCTATGCGATTATAAAGTCAGAGTTTAAATCTCAAGAATTAAATTAATAACCCGGATTTTGAGCAAATTCATTTTTCGTTCTATCAATTTGGCTTTGAGGAATTGGTCGAAGCGTATGGTAATCCTGAATATTTGGACCACCATTAGGATTGTACATTTTAACTCTTTCCAATAGTTTTCCTGTTCTTTTTAAATCAGTCCATCTATGAAGTTCTCCTGCTAACTCTCTACCTCTTTCATCAAGAATCATATCAATATCCAACTCAGCTGAAGTGATCAAAGGAATCTCTTCACCTCCAGGAAATTCAGCCCTTTTTCTAAGCGTGTTGAAATAAGAAGTTGCTTCGTCCAACTTGCCCTGCATCATCAAAGCTTCAGCAGCGATAAGGTAAGTTTCACCCAATCTCATGTACATATAATCCCTTCCATTATTTCTAAGGTAAGGATAACGATGTTTTTGAACAGTTGGAGAAAATACGTCATTTCTATCTTTAATAATTACCAACCTGTATGGTGCACTTTCTATTTGCTCAGGAGTATATTCCTGCCTAATTGGATCATTGGTAAACCATGCAGCAGTATCTCCTATAGAGAAGCCTGCAGGAACATTAGGTTCGTCATTGTACAACCAAGCCTCTTTGAAGGTAACGCTATAGCGAGAATCATTTCTGATATGTAAACCGCCATTTCTATAATCATTACCAAACAATGTAGTAAGGGTAAAATCTGTTGGCCAAAAACGAGCAATACCAACATGGTACATATCATCACCAATTAAGCCTGGTAGCAACCATTGCCTTGGGCCCAAAAATCTCTGTAGTTCGTTACCTGGATTGTTTACTTCTGTATTATCACCCCATTGAACCGACCAGATTACTTCTTCGTGTCGTTGATTGAATGGATCGAAAACATCAGCATAATTATCCAACAATTGGTGTCTTCCTCCTTCAATTACTTGTATAGCAAGATCAGAAGCCTTTTCCCAGTTGCCTATTGTTAGGTGAACTTTGGCCAAATGATTGGTAGCAGCATCATGAGTTGGTCTGCCGTACTGCACCTGCTCTAAAGGAAGATGTTCCATAGCAAATTCCAAATCTGAAACAATGGCAGCATATACCTCATCTTCAGAAGCTCTGAAAGCTTCCAATTCAACACCGGTAGTTTCTTCCAAGGTTAAATGAACTGGGCCAAAATGCTGAACCAATACGAAATAATAATGCGCTCGTAAAAATCTCGCCTCGGCCACTTTCGCCAATTTTGTAGTTTCGTTCATTCCTTCTATACCATCAGCTCTTGATATAACCGTATTGGCATAGTTGATACCTTTGTAGAAATGTTCCCACACTAGCACATCTCCAGAAGGAGAAAGTACGGTCGAGGCATTAAGGCCTGGTCCATAATTGTCCCATTCAGAGTTATAGCTTTGCCCTTCCATGAACATATCTGTACCAAATAGGTTCATCAATAATCCTGGCTCTCTACCGTAATACCATCTTAATGGTACATAAGCTCCAACCAATGCTTCATCTAAACCCTCAGGAGTTGAAAATTGCACATCAGCAACTGTATCTGTAATCATATTCTCTGTCAGGTCTGCACAACTTATGCAAGTACTAAAGACAGCCAATCCAAGTATATATTTTATTGTAGATTTCATCTTTTTGACATTAGTGGTTTAAAATCCAAGTTCAATACCTAACAAATAGGTTCTGTAATTAGGCATATCATGATTCCTTGCTCCTTCAGGATCCAATCCAGGAAACTGAGTGAAAGTAAAAGGATTTTGAACACCTGTATAAATTCTGGATTTTCGTAAGCCCAGTCTATCTAAAAGTCCATCAGGCAGACTATAACCAAGGGTGATATTTCTAACTCTTACAAAACTAGCATCAAAATAACCCATAGGTGTAGAATAATCATGACCACGAACCCTTGGTTGAGGGTATTCATTACTAGGATTGTCAGGAGTCCAATAATCAACATCTCTCGAATTCAGGTTATACCCTCTTCTAAGGTTAATCATACCTCCCAAAGAAGTTCCTCCTGCCTCACTGAAAATGTTAATTCCCTGAGTGGTGTAAATGAAAAACGCGAAATCGAAATTGTTATATGTAATTCTATTGTTTAAACTACCAGTCCAACTTGGTACATCAGATCCCAATAATACTCTATCATCAGCACCAATTCTACCGTCATTGTCGATGTCTTTTAATTTCATGTCACCAGGGTTGGCTCCATAAGAATTGGCCAAATCTTTTTCAGACTCTTGCCAGATTCCGATAAACTGCCAATCATAATACACATTGATTGGTTGTCCAATAAACCATAAGTTACCTGGATCATCTTCTTTACCACCATATAATTCGGTAATTTCATTTCTATTGGCATGAAATACCAAGTCTGTAGTCCACCTAAAACCACCTGGTCTTTTGGCTTCTACATTGACAATAGAAACATTAAACTCAAAACCTCTGTTTCTTGTCGCACCAACGTTTTCTAAGGTACTTACAAAACCTGAAGTTGGAGGTAATTGTCTGTTCATAAGTAGGTCTATGGTTCTTTGCTCATAAATCCCTACAGTACCCATTACTCTACTGTTCCAAAGTGAGAAATCTACTCCTATATCAATTTGTCTCGTTCTTTCCCATCTCAATTCTGAATTGGCTAACTCTGCACTTTGAAATCCAAATACGGATTGATCGCCAAAGGCATATCCTACTCTTTGAACTCTACCTTGAGTTTGATAAGGGTCAATACCTGTATTACCTACATCACCGTAACTGGCACGTAATTTCAATTCGTCAAAAGTTGAGTTGTTAGACATAAAGTCCTCCTTATCCAACAACCAAGCTAAAGCCATGGAAGGGAAAAGACCATATTTGTTACCTTTTGCCAGTCTGGAAGAACCATCAACCCTACCTGTCATGGTCACAATATATTTGTCCTTCATTGAATAATTTAAACGAAGCATATAAGACTCCAATGCCCATTCATTCAAATAGGAACTTCTAGAAGTGGTTTCTTCAGCTGTACCAATATTATGGTAACGTTGTTGCTCAAAAGGCAATCCTCTAACGGAAACACCAGAACCTGTTTCTCTTAAAGTCTGCACACTATATAGACCAGTAGCTCGGATTTTATGATCAGTGCCAATGTCTTTTGAATAGTTGACAATGTTTTCATAAAGGATATTACTGGTTTTACTATTGGCAACGCTAGCTGTAGAAGTCTGCCAAGTATGTGTTCCTCTATCGTAATAGGTAAGATCCGGTGCAAAATTGAACCTGTAACTCAAACCCTCTATAATATCAGCTTCTGCGTAAACATTAGTGATTATACGGGTTCTGTCTCTCCTGTCAATATACAAATCCCTATCCAAGGCCAAAGTAGGGAAACTCTCACCTACCGCAAATTCACTTGAAAGAGCTCCTTCCGCTCTAGCTGGCCAATCCAATGGACTTCTTAAGATTAGATCTCTGAAATTACCTCCCTGGTATTCTTCACTTGTAGTTACCTGTGCTGATACACCAGCTCTAAATCGATCGCTAACTTCCTGATCCAAATTTAATCTTCCCACAAAACGGGAGAAATCATTGTTAGATACAATTGACTTATGATCCAAATAAGTACCTGACAAGGCATATTTAGTATCTTCTGTTCCACCTCTTACACTCAATTGGTGATTTTGTTGAAAACCTGTTTTAAAGGCTTCTTTTTGCCAATCGGTATCTACACCATTTCTAATTCCTTCAAGTTCCCAATCTAAGAACAAGGCCTCATCGGTAGTGTAAGATCCTTGTTGTCTGGCAGCATCTCTTTGCATTTCAGTGAATGTCTCGGCATCCATCAAATCAACTCTGCTGGAAATATTTTGCACACCTGCAAAGGCACTATATTCTATTTGAGTACCTCCAGAATAACCTCTTCTGGTCGTAATCAATATTACACCATTCGATCCCCTCGAACCATAAATTGCTGTAGCTGAAGCATCTTTAAGGATTTCAATAGATTCAATATCGGATGGGTTAATATCCATAAGGTTTCCTGCAATTGGAATACCGTCCATTACTATCAGTGGATCATTTCCTGCTACCAATGATCTAGCACCACGAATCCTTACTGTAGCTCCTGCACCAGGTCTGTAACTATCTGCCACTACATCTACTCCGGCAGCTCTACCTTGAAGCAAGCTTTCAAATGAATAAGTAGGTTCACTAACAATGTCTTGCCTTCCAATAGAAGCAATTGATCCAGTAATTTCTCTCCTTTCAACTGAACCATAACCTACCACTACAAACTCATCTAGGGAAGATTCGTCCTCTGATAAAGTAATGCTTAGCTTGGTTTGATTACCTACATCGATTTTTACTGTCTCATAACCAATAAAGGAAACGACCAATATAGCACCAGCAGGCGCGTCAATCGAGAAATTTCCATCAAGGTCTGTAGCAGTACCTATGCCTGTACCTTCTACCAATACCGTAGCACCGGGAATAGGGCTTCCACTTTCATCAACAATGGTTCCTGTGATCACTTTTAGATCCGCAGGAGGCGCATTTGATTTGGTAGCCTCGGTTTTCTTAGCAACAGTAATCGTATTATTGATCTGTTTGAATACCAGATTAGTTTTCCTTGAAATCTCCTCAAGAACTGTTTCTACATCTGATTTACTCAGACCTATTTCCAACACCAAATTTTTATCAAGCGCATTTTCATACACAAAATTAAAATCAGTCTGATTTTCAATCTGATTGAAAATTTCTACCAAAGTTTCAACCTCGCCATGGAGGCTGACCTTGGTCTCTTTCATTATCTGGGCATCTGAATTATATGCCCAACCTACCCCTAAGCCCAGGTAAAAAAGGCATCCAATGGAAAATATCCGCATAGTTATCCTCATAAAAAGGAGAAGTAAATTTTTTTTCATAATTTGTGATTGTTAAATGTAACTCGTTTTTAATGAATTGCTTTTATTTCGGTGGCGCTATTGGTACTAGCGCCACTTTTTAGCAATTACCTTTTTTTACTTTTAGGTGTTTTCCGTTTATCTCATAGGCAATTCCAGTAGCGTATTTAATAGATTCCATAATGTCTTCTAAGGTCATTCGAGTGTAACTACCCGTAACCAAGCATTTCATATTTTTATCACTCAGTTCTACAGATTCTAATCCGTACCAATTGGATAAAGTTAGGAATACTTCATTAATAGGCGTCTGATTGAATATTATCTTTCCATTAACCCAAGCAAACTTTAAATCGGGATTAATCTTCACTTTACTGCCTATACCTGATTCTGGTTTATAGGTCAATTGTTCGTTTGCAATTAAGAAATTATCGTCTTTTGAAGCTTGATCTGAAGCTTCTTTCACTTTCACCTTTCCTTCTTTTACGGCTACCGTTTGTGCCTTTCCTTTATAAGCACTAACCGTAAATGCAGTACCCAAAACACTGGTTTCTAATCCATCTGTAACTACTACAAAAGGATAATCTGGATCTTTCGCTACTTCAAAAAATGCCTCTCCCTCAAGAAACACTTTTCGATTGGTAGAAAACTGCTTGTTTATTTTTACTTTACTATCACCGTTTAAATGTATAATAGAACCATCCGCTAAAGTAAGCTTTCGCCTTACTCCCCGAGGGTTAATAAACTCTTCAAATCTCTCTTCAACCAGGGTTTCTTCTAAAGGTAAATCCTTGTTTTTAAAATTGTAAACCTCTACTACACCCAAAAAAATGACTAAAAACACTGCAGCCCATCCTATCCATCTAAAATCCATTTTAGGGTGGGGTTGGGGCTTTATTTTCGCTTTTAAAATATTTAAATTATCTTCCTTCCTCGTGTCAAGAAGAGCTTCTTTGCTTACATCTAATCCTTCATACCAATGATTTAATATTACTCTTTCCTCAGAACTTAGCTTATCTTCTAATTCCTTCTTAATAAGATGCAAAATATGATTTGGGATATTCATAATTAACCTGCTATATATACTAAGTGTCAAATTTGATAAGACACTACCTAATAAATTTATTCTTTTTTACATTTTTTTTAATCACCCACAGTTAACCTACTCAAAACCTGAGACTTAACTATAAAAATTAAATTGGAGAATTAACCGAAAAGGTAATTTTTTATTTCAGCTCGAATAAAAAGTAAGGAAAGGTGAATCTTATTGTGTACCGTCTGTGGGGCAATCTCAAGTTTGGTCGCAATTTCTTTAGTAGAGAGGTGATTGTAACGACTAAGTTTAAAGGTTTCCTTTTGACCTTTAGGCAATTTGTCTATGGCCACTTCTATTTTTGCATACAATTCTTCAAATTCCAGGATTTTTGATACATCTGTCTGCACCAGACTTTCATCAAGATTGGCTATATCACACAACACTTTCCTGCTATAAATAACCCGGTAGACTTTGTACTTTACTGCTGTTAACAGATAAACTTTAAGATTTTTCTGAACAGCCAAAGATTTCCTGTTGTTCCAAATGGTTAAAAAAATATCTTGAACCAAGTCCTCGGCCTCTGAAGCATCTCCTAATTTAGCGTATGCTTGCCGGACAAGCATCTCCCAATACTTATTGTAAATGGTCTCGAATGCTTTCACATTGTCTGCGGCCATTGCTTTTAACAATAGGATATCGGATTCTCTCATTTTATTTTAAGTAGGATTTGAAATGCTACACCCGACCAATTTATAGCAACATTTTCTAGTTTCCAATTAACCACACCGGAACTGGCCATAAATTTCAAGAAATTACGCGTTTTTATTCTAAAACACACCTAAATCCCCAATATTTCATTGAATTTCGCTACTAAATTTTCAATCGAATAACCTAAACCTAGTTAGAAATTTGCTCTAAATTCTTAAAATATCAATTAAAATTCAAAATCCACCTTAAAAATCAAACCCAGCGCAATGTTATTTTTAAAATGGATTAACACCTAATTACGCCTGATTAGGTGTTAAAATACTGATCTGTATTAAGTAGGATTCCTTCCCATATAAATTTTCTAATGCTTATATTGGGTTCTAGGCCTCATTATTCTACACTACAGTCCTAAAACCTTATTGAATTACAATTGGCTAAAATTCAACTTTTATCTAAATAATTACTTTGTCGATGGGGGAAACCCTAATTTGGTTCTGTATTTTTGTTAATTGAAAATCATTTAAACGAAAGGAAGTTTCTTAAAAGGGCATGGAAAAAGAAATCAGAGAAATAGGCAAAAAAAACAAAATTGAAAAAGAGCTTGTAATCAAGGTTTCAAAAATGAAACCAGTCATAAAACCTACCAAACCCCATCGCCACGAAGGATACCATGAATTGATCTTTTTAAATAAAGGATCTGGACACCATATTGTAGATGATAATAAACATGAGGTACGTCCTCCTGTTGGATTTTATTTGAACCTCGGCCAAGTCCATTGCTGGGACTTTTCTCAAATTCCAGAGGGATATGTTGTCATGTTTAAAGAAGAAGCACTAACCAATTACCCTTCAGCTTTAAACAATCTTTTCCGGCTACATGACAAGTTTAATATGCCGCGTCAGGATTCCAACTTAATGGAACAATTAGACGTTTTTTATAGGGATTTTAAAGCAAATGAACCTTTAGAGTTACTCTCTGCTCACCTCAATACATTGATTTTAAAAACCGTAAATCTACCAGCCCTCAAAGACAATATACATCCAAATTTCATTAGTGAGTTTAGTCGCTTGAGAAGATTGCTCAATGAAAATTATTTAAACCTGAGAACTTCTGAAGAATATGCCAACCTTATGAAAATTAGCACCAGGAAACTCAATCAGATATGTCAAGCTGCCGCTGGATGTAATGCCATAGAAATAATTAAAGAACGCTTATTTATTGAATCCAAAAACCTACTTACGCATACCAACTTACCCGTCAACGAAGTGGCCTATAAATTGAATTTTTCAGACCCTTCTAATTTCATTAAGTTCTTTAAATCCCAATCCACCCTCACTCCTATGGAATACCGGTCTAGGTTATTGTCCTAAAATTACCATTATCGGTAATAATATACCGCAATATTATCTGCTATGTTCGCTTGTTTTGCATCTAAAGCGAGATAATTAATGAAAATAGCCCAACTACTCCTCATACATTTATTTGTTTTTAACTGCGTTTATGCCCAAACTGGGATCAAAGGCACCCTCAAAGATGCCCAAGAAAACACGCCCATAGAATATGGCAGTATTGGGTTATTCTCCCTGAACGACTCAAGCCTTATAAATGGGGCAGTTACCCAACCCAATGGTACTTTTGAGTTAAAAGGAATCAAACCAGGGAGCTACTACCTAAGTATTCAATTTATGGGGTATAAAAGCCTTATTGTAAATCCCATTGAAATCAACAGAGGAAACGTTCTGGACCTTGGAACACTATTAATTTCCCCAGATGAGCAATTGCTAGAAATGGTAGAGGTTTCCGGCTCGAGATTTACGACCATGCATAAGGTAGATCGCCAGGTATTTGAATCTTCTGATTTTCTATCAGGTCAAGGTGGCAATGCGATTGATGTCCTAAGAAACCTTCCATCTGTATCCATTAATGCCGAAGGTCAACTTTCAGTTCGAGGAGCTACAGGCTTTGTTGTCATGTTAAATGGTAAACCCATTCAGTCTGATCCTTCTATTATCCTTAGCCAATTGCCTGCAAATTCAATTAAAAACATTGAGGTGGTTACGGCGCCTTCGGCAAAGTATGACCCTGAAGGAAAAGCTGGAATTATCAATATAACTACTGAGAAAGGGGCTACAGATGGCACTTTTATTCAAGTAAACACAAGGCTTGGTCTACCTAGTATCCAAGATTATAACAACAAGGAAAAACCGCAAAGGTATGGAGCAGACTTCACCATTAACCATAAAAAAGAAGCTTGGGACCTGTCTTTTGGTGCAAGTTACCTTAGAAATGACATAAATGGTCGTAGAGAAGGTGAAGTATACACCATAATCGACAATACGACAACCTACTTTCCCTCAGATGGTGAAAGAGGTTTTGATGAAGAAGCCTATTCAGGAAGGCTTACACTTGGCTTTGTGCCTAATGAAAGAAATAACTTCAGTCTGGGTTTTTATGGAGGGATAAGAAGTAAGGATAGAACAGCTGATATTATCTATTATGACAACCATGCAGTCGTAAACGATCAGAGGTTGTATACCATGCAATATTACAATGAGAATTTACGTATCAGGACAAGTGATTTTGCCTTAGGTAGTTTTGACTATATCCATACATTTGAGAACAAGGCATCGATTTCCACCTCATTTTTATATGAGTACACCATGTTGGGAGGCCCGACCACCAACAGAAATCTGGGCTACCCAAATTCAGATTTCATTTACCAGGATGAATACAATACCAATGACAACCCACTGCACGGAATACGTTGGCAAATTGACTATAAATCCAAACCTCAGCCTTGGGGTGCCGTAGAAGCTGGCTACCAATTCAGGAGCCTAAATCACTTGGGGGATTTTGTATATGAAAGGAAAAACAGTGAGGGAAAGTTTGAATTGGTCCCTGATTTTTCTTCCAATGTGGACTTGACCAGATTGATACATTCTGGCTATGGCCAATTAAATGGGGTGAAAGGCAAATGGAATTACACTGCGGGGTTGAGACTGGAATTCATGGATAGGTCATTGCATCTGAAAGACAAAGCAAATACTATAGACAGTACCTATACTTATGAATTTGTTCAACCCTACCCATCTGCCAATATCCAATACAGCGCAAATGAAAGTTTAAAGCTAAAGGCAGCCTATAGCCGAAGGGTAGAACGAACCACTACCTTTAAAATGAACCCTTTCCCTGAGAGAGAGCATTCTGAAACTTTGGAACAGGGAGATCCTAGTTTGTTACCTGAATTTATTGATTTGGTTGAGGCTGGAATTGTTAAAGATATTGGTGAAAACAGCTTTTACACCACGGCTTATTATCGAAATGTGAAAAATTTGGTAAATAGAGTTAACACTATCTATAACGACACCATTTTAAATCGAATTTACTCAAACGTTGGAACTGGTAGATCTCTTGGTTTGGAAGCTGGCATTGAGTTGAATCCTAGCTCCAATTGGAAGGTCTTTACCGGAGCAAATGTTTATCAATATGAAATTAAAGGTCAGTTTGACAACCGACCGATTGATACCTCTGCCTGGATATATTCTATCAATGCCAATACCAGCTACGCCTTTACTTCCACATTTAGCTTACAGTGGTCTCTCAACTACCTTTCCAAGAGAATCACAGCACAAGGAGAAGATTCAAGATTTCTATCTCCAAACCTAGTTGCCAAGAAAACCTTTTTTGGAGATCGTTTTAGTGCTACTCTTCAGTGGTTAAATATGGACATGGGATTGTTACCAACCAATGAACAAAGAATTAGCACATGGAGGGAGAATGAGTTTTACACTACCACAAATTATGTATTGGAAGTAGATATGATCATGTTAAACCTAAGCTATACCATCAACCCAGGCAAAAATAAATCGCGTTTTGTCAAAAGTGAATTTGGTGAAAAGGAATTTTAAAACCATTCTAGTCAGATCTTAAGGGTATTATTCCTTTAAGATCTGGCCCAATAGCTTTAATTCCTGCTCCAATTTATCAGTCCATGGAAGTCCGTAATTTAACCTGAGGCAATTGTGAAATTGACTCTGCAAGGTAAACATTCGACCTGGAGCTATACTGATACCTCTAGACAATACTTTATCAAATAGTTTTCCAGTATCCCATTTTTTATCCAGCTCCACCCACAATACAAAACCTCCCTGTGGTCTACTTATTTTGGTGCCTTTAGGAAAGTAATCTGCAATAGCTCGTATAAAATGTAGAGAGTTACTATATAAAGTAGCCCTTAGCTGCCTCAAATGTTTTTCATAATAATCGTTTTCCAGAAATAACCCAATTGCCTCCTGGGTCACAGTTGTGCTAGAAATGGAATGAAACAGTTTAAGTTTTAAAATAGATTTTATAAACTTACCCGGTGCCATCCAGCCGACCCTATAGCCAGGCGCTAAAGTTTTTGACACAGAGCCACACCACAAAACCATTCCCTCTGTATCAAAGGCTTTACAAGGTTTTGGTCGGCTAGCACCAAAATAAACATCACCATAAAGGTCATCTTCTATCAATGGCACATTGTACCTGGTCAATAATTCAACAACAGATTTTTTATTTTCATCAGGCATGCAACTGCCCAATGGGTTATTGAAATTACTAACCAGCAAGCAGATATCAATTTCCCCAATCAATTCTTCTAAATCTTGCGGCAAAACACCAAATTCAGGGTCTGTAGGTAGTTCTACTACTTTTAGGCCCATGTTTTTCGCCAATTGCAAAATACCAAAATACACTGGACTCTCCACTCCTATCCTATCACCCGGCTTGGTCAAAGCCATAAAAGCCAAAGAAATGGCATGCATGGCCCCTGAGGTAGTTACCAATTCATCCGCACCCAAATTACCTCCCCAAGTAAAAGACCATTTGGACACATTTTTGCGTAAGCGAAGATTTCCCTGAATATCATCATACCCTGTTCCTCCCGCAGCAAGTGTTTTAGTGGCTGTTTGTAGACATTTATTTAATCTAGCCACAGGAAAGAACGATTCATCAGGTACACTTAAGGACATTTGTGTAATGCTTTTATTTACAAAGTTTGAAAAAACTTTCCCTATTAAACCATCCTCTTTACCTGGAGCACCATTAATGCTAGGACTACTTGCCTGAGGCATAGGAAGTCTTTGATCCTCTTTTAAACAAACAAAAAATCCGACTTGAGGACGTGACACTATACATGACCTGCTCTCCAAGAGCAAATAGGCCTGAATCACAGTGTTCTTACTTACCCCATACTCTTTACTTACGGTACGTATAGAAGGCATTTTATCCCCTAATTTTAGGGTTCCTTTGGCAATGAGGTTTTCAAAATTTCCAGCAAGCTTCTCAAATAGGGTCATTGAAACAAAAATTTAAACTGTACCCTTCAAATTTAAATAAATTGTATCTGTAACCAACCGATGATTCTTATTTAATTTGCAATTACAAACAAATGATTTCGTGAATTAGACAAGAAACATCTTATTTAATAGGTCCGAAAAAAAGTGAAAAGATACAAGTCCTCCAATATTTAGATTGTAGGCCATTCCTTTTTTTGAACCTTAAGTATTTTGAATTGTTTAAAATTCACCAATAAGACATATTGACATTAGCTTTTCCCTTTGGTAAAAATGATTGTCAGGCAAATGCATTTTTAAAAGAATTACCCATGATGAACGAAACGATAACTGAAAAGCCGGATTTTGATTTTGAAAATTTCACTTTCGGGGTGCAAGCCACAGATCAAATGTTGGTAGCGAAGTATGAAAATGGCGCTTGGTCAAATTTCCAAATTGGTCCTGTCAAAAACATTTCCTTGTCCCCTTTGGCCATGTGCCTGCACTATGGTCAAACAGTATTTGAAGGGCTAAAAGCCTTTAAAACCACTGATGGAAAGATTAATATCTTCAGGTTAGAGTCTCATTTTAAAAGAATGAATCGTTCTCTTGAAAGGATGGCCATGCCTGCTTTGCCGGCATCGTGTTTTATTGATGGGATCCGTGAGCTTGTAAGCAAAGAAAGCCAATGGGTAATAGATGATCCTGAGTATGCACTTTATATTCGACCATTTGCTATTGCTACAGAGAACAAGCTTGGTGTAGATGCCTCCCATGATTATTTATTCATGGTAATTCTTTCCCCATTGAAAGCCTATTACAATAGACCTTTGAGAGTGGTTGTAGAGACCAACTATATCCGTTCTGCAAAAGGAGGTGCTGGTGCAGCCAAAAATGGAGGAAATTATGGTGCTTCACTTCTACCCCAACAGAAAGCCAAAAAAGAGGGATTCGACCAAATCATTTGGCTAGATTCCAATGAAAAGAAATACATAGAAGAATCGGGTACAATGAATATCATGTTTATCCTAAATGGGAAAACATTACTTACCCCTGCACTGAGTGACAGCATATTGGACGGTATTACCAGAGATTCAATCATTAAACTTGCCCCAGAATTGAATTTGGAGGTAGAAGAAAGGTCAATTCAGATCTCGGAAATAATTGACCGAATAGCTTCAGGAGAACAAGTTGAGGCTTTTGGAGTTGGAACCGCAGCAGTTATTTCTCCGATTAAGGAAATATCCTATAAAGGTGATTCATTCGAAACCTACGTTCAGGAAGATGCTGGAATGTATCGCATAAAGGAAATGCTTTCTGAAATTAGAAGAGGCATCAGGCCTGATCCTTTTGGCTGGTCAGACCTAGTATGATACATAAAAAATGTGAAGCTATAAGGCTGACTTTGATCTAAATTTTGGTGGTATTGTTGCTTAATAAAGGCGACATTACCACCAAAAACTAACTTTACCTATAAGAGGAGTTAGATACTACTAAATGATAAAGACTGAAGAGCCTTTTCACTTTTAAGGCTAATTACTTTACCAACAAAAAATTGTTCTGTTATTTTTTTCGGTGCCAAGGGTAAAATCCTTTCAATCAAAATAAAAAAACCGGGATACTGTTAATATCGAGTTTAGCTCGGAACTAGATAGTTGGCTCAACACCTATTTATTACTTCCCTGTTAAAAATTCTTGTTCCTCATCGCTTTTTTCTCTGAACGAACGCGTTTTGCTTTTAAACGTCTTTCTTTGGCAGCTTTGCCTGGTCGGGTAGCAATTCTTTTTTTCTTCCTTTTAAAAACCTTTTCCATTAACTCATAAAATTTCCCAATGGCAATTTTCTTGTTTTCAATCTGAGAACGAGAAGTTTGTGCATCGATCTGAATGGTTCCATCCTTACCCAATCTATTCCCATACTTTTGAAAAACCTTGGTCTTTTCTTCTTCTGACAAGTATTGAGAATTGGGAACGTTAAAAAATAAAGTTACTCTTGAATTTACCTTATTCACGTTTTGTCCACCAGGCCCACTGCTTCTGGAAGCCAAAAACGTTAACTCGGTATTAAAAATTTCATTTTTAATTCTTTCGGTAATTGTCATGAATGAACCAATTGATGTATTACTTGTCTTTAATAAAAAAAATGCATCAAAAAGTTCCCTTGACAATTTAGCAGGAGGCTGAGAAAGCTTAATTCTGTAATAACTGCACTTTCATTACCATCCCTTATCTAGGTAGACAATGAAAGTGCAGATTGAGCTCTAAAAATGACTTGTTTTATAAACTAACAGCAGCCCCCACCAGGAGTACAGCTTCCACCCGAAGGAGTACTAACCATCTTCAATACAGGCTTCTTCTCAGGGACACCGCATTTCTCTTTTGCCAAGCAATCCGTTTGTTTACTGGTAAGTAAAAATCTTTCTCCGTTATAAGCCAATCCAAACCGCTGAATGGTTTCACCTTGAAATTCAACTTCGATGGGCGCATCACTCAATCCCAAAACTTTTTCTGACAATTCGATAATGTGCAATAACTTCTCTGGATGTAAGCGGTGGTTATAATCATCGGCATCCCAAAGTTGGAAATTAATCGCCTCCTCTTTACGTTCAGTACCACCACAATCAATATAATGTCTGATTACTTTTCCCACTTCTGTAACGTGAAAATGTTCAGGAACCAAAGTTCCATCAGGCAATTGAAAACTTAGTGTTTCCTGGGCTTTTAATATTGGTTTTATTTCTGAAAGTTTCATATTTTTTTATTTTGAATGAACCATTTTATAATAAATTTGGCGTCCCCATTGAAACATACAGCCTATATAAACTGGTTATACCCAAAAGAGTAAAACAACTTTTAAATCAGGTCATTTCTTTATTCAAAGAAAGGACAAATTAAATACAAAAGCAGTTCCTTTTGGATTAACCTAGGGCTTAATCAATCGGTACATTGCAATATTACGATTAATAAATTTAAAGTAAAAGGATCTCTTCAACTTTTCAAATTTATTAGTGAAAGTGGATCCTATAATAGGCAGCCATTTATAGTCCAGATTACAAAATATCCTATCCCTATCAATAGGAAAAATGTCTCAACTACTTTAAAATCGAGCTTGGTGAAATTTGTTTTTGTCTAAAAGGAATGATTTTTATCAAAAATTGTTTTATACTTCTACCCCATTGAAAGTATTCTATGAAAGCAAATAAAAGTAAGGTCAGTTTAAAAAGTGTTTTTAAAACCATAATCTGGCCGAGAAGAAAATATATTTTTATTGGACTCTTTTTAATAATTATCAGTAGGTTATCTGGTTTAGTTTTACCTTGGGCCAGCAAGTACCTTGTTGATGATGTCATTCCCTCCAGTGATTTTGAATTATTAAAATGGCTCATAGTTGCTGTGGTTGTTTCGGTTACCATCCAATCAGTAACTTCATTTGGATTAACACAAATTTTAAGTGTTGAGGCCCAAAATCTGATTGCTAAATTGAGGGTGGAAGTTCAGGCTCACATTATTCGCTTGCCAATACGATTTTTTGACAATGCCAAAACTGGGGAATTGGTATCCCGAGTAATGACTGATGTAGAAGGAGTACGAAACCTGGTAGGGACAGGACTTGCCCAAATGGTAGGTGGATTGTTAACATCCATGATCAGTTTGGTATTACTGATTTATATCAGTCCAAAAATGACTTTGTACGTCTTGGTCCCTGTAATAATTTTTGGCGTTATTTCCCTAAAAGCTTTTGGCCGGATTCGTCCAATATTCAGAGAAAGAGGAAAAATCAATGCTGAGGTTACAGGAAGACTGACTGAAACATTAGGAGGTATCCGGGTTATCAAAGGCTTTAATGCTGAAAATCAAGAAACAAAAATATTTGAATCAGGAGTAAACAAATTGTTTTTAAATGTAAAAAGTAGCTTAACTGCCACAAGCTTTGTTACCAGCGCGGCTACCTTTTTACTTGGACTTGCTTCGGCCGGAATAATGGGTATAGGTGGCTACATGATCATGGAAGACCAATTGACATTTGGTGATTTCCTTGCCTTTACCTTATTGTTAGGTTTTATGATTGCCCCTATTCTTCAAATGAGCAATATAGGAAGTCAATTGACCGAAGCTTTTGCAGGTTTGGACAGGACTCAGGAATTAATGAACATCCCATTAGAGGCGGACCCATTGACCAGAAATATTCTCTTGCCGGAGATAAAAGGTAGGGTAGCATTTGAAAATGTTCATTTTGAATATGAATCAGGTACTGAAATAATAAAGGGAGTAGATTTTATTGCTGAACCAGGAACAGTCACTGCCTTGGTTGGGAGTTCAGGGTCAGGAAAAACCACCATTTCAGGTCTTGTAGCTTCTTTTTTAAACCCAACCAAAGGAAGGGTAACCATAGATGGACAAGACCTTAGTAAAATAGATTTGGATTCATTTAGAAGACAATTGGGTGTAGTATTGCAGGATGATTTTCTTTTTGAAGGTACAATCCGAGAAAACATAATGTTTCCAAGACCTGACGCTTCAGAAGAGTTACTTCAGGATGCTGTGAAATCAGCTTATGTCCATCAGTTTACAGATCATTTCGAAAAAGGCCTAGAAACGGTTATAGGTGAAAGGGGTGTAAAACTTTCAGGAGGGCAGAGACAAAGACTTGCCATCGCCAGGGCCATTCTCGCCAATCCAAGAATTCTTATCCTTGATGAAGCGACTAGCAATCTTGATGCTGAGAGTGAACATTTTATTCAGTCCAGTTTGAAAAGCTTAATGGAAGGAAGAACCACCTTTGTAATTGCCCACAGACTTAGTACCATCAGGCAAGCAGATCAGATTCTCGTCATTGAAAAAGGGCAGATTGTAGAACGTGGACACCACGATGAATTGATAAGCACAAATGGAAGGTACCATGATTTGTACACCTTTCAGGCTAGAATTTAGGCATTACTGAGCAATGCCTTTACAGCCAATCTACCTGAAGTCATTGCTGCATTGATAGAGCCATTTAATAATTGATCCCCTGCTAGAAAAACATTGTCGAATAATTTCACATGTTGCAGGGGAGCACTATTTTTCACATCTGTGAGCTTTGGCAATGCTTTCTCAATGCTATAAGTTTTAATGTGTTCAAAAAAATTGGCATCAATCCCTGTTAAAGCTTCTAATTCCTTTGTTACTAGTGTCTCCAGATTTTCTAATCCTTTGACATCCTTAATAATGGAAACAGACAATAAGGCCCTACCATCACTGGCATATTTTTTACTAACATCAGTCAAGAACACCAAATTGTTGATCATGAACTTATCATCAGGTACCAAACCAATCATAGGTTTAGCTATAAATGATTGCTGTAAGGTAAAATAAAGATTGGTAACTTGATGATAGTCCAGGTTATCTTGTCCAATAAGCTTTCCAGGAGCTGTTGCAATGATAATCTGATCAGCAGTCAAAGAATTTCCGGAATCAAGGTGAATGGTATTGTTTTCAATTAATGAAACCTTGGTATTGAACCGGATTTGGGTATGTGCTAATTGTTCGAAAAGTTGTTGAGGAATTTGCCCCATGCCCTTTTCAGGAATGGCAGCATATCCCTGACCAAACATTTTAAAAACAAATTCAAACATCCTTGAAGATGTTGAAAGTTGATCTTCTAGAAATATCCCACTAAAAAATGGCTTGAAGAAATTATGAATAATGCGATTTGAAAAACCAAAATCTTTTAAATAGGTTAAAGTTGTACTCTGTGGACTAGTGAATATAGCCTCTATACTTTTTTCTTTTAACCTTTTAGTCAGCGCATACATTTTATACTTGTCCCAAAGTGTCCCGACTTTAGAAAATGCCATAGCAAAAACCTTAAGTGGGTTCCGAATCGGGTCATGAATGGCAAAAGATTGTCCACCAGCTTCGAGAATAATTGCCCCAGCCTTAAACTTTTTCAAATTTAGCTTATCCAAATCAAGGTAGCGACTTAATTCTGGATAAGCAGTTAGCAAAACTTGAAAACCATGATCGAGCAAATAACCGTATGTTTCATCAGTTTTCACTCTACCTCCAATGCTATCAGACCCTTCAAGAATTACTGGAAAATAACCCGCCCTTTCAAGCTCTATTGCTGCCACAAGGCCGGAAATTCCAGCTCCAATAATGTATACACTTTTTTCAGTTGAAAGCATTGTTATGGTTTTAATTAACTCCTTTTATTCACCCTCATTTTTTATATTTTTCCTCTCACGAAACTTCCCCTTATCCGAAGAGGCTTTTACCTTAGGTCTTGGCTCGGTTTTTACATTAGCCGTTTCACTTGATCTTTTTTTATCGTTCGGCCTAGACTGTTTCTTATAGGAGTTTCCTTTTTTCTTATTTCCTGATGCGTTTCTATTCCCTGCATTGGACTTATTAGAATGGCTCTTAGATAAATCAGGTCCTTTCCCTATATCTTCTGGATTAGGCAATACCTCAATTTCCATGCCGATAAGGTTCTCAATATTTTTATATTTATACCTGTCTTTTTCATTGACAAAAGTAACGGCTTTCCCTTTCTTCTCTGCTCTAGCAGTACGCCCTACCCTATGCACATAATCTTCTGGATCATTAGGTGTATCAAAATTAATTACCATTTCGATATCCTCCACATCAATCCCTCTTGAGAGTATATCTGTAGCAACAAGGATCTTTAATGATTTGTTTTTAAAGGAAGACATAATTAATTCCCTCTCATTCTGATCCAAGTCTGCATGAAAAGCTTCCACCATAAAGCTTTTTCTCAATACCTTATACAAAGACTTGACTTTATCCTTGGTCGAACAGAAAATTATAACCGCTTGAAAATCCTGGGATTTCAGTATATGGTTTACCAATGCCTCTTTTTGCCCATCATATACATGGTAAACATATTGACTGACCCCTTTAGCTGTTTTACCCAAAGCAATGGATATTTGTTCGGGATCATGTAAAATCTGTTGAGAGAATTTCCTGATTTTCGGAGGCATGGTAGCAGAAAACAACAAGGTCTGTCGTTTTTGAGGAAGGTATTTTACAATCGTCAGAATATCTTCTGAAAACCCCATATCCAACATTCTGTCAGCCTCATCCAATATTAAATTTTCAAGGGAATCAAAATTCACTTTACCCCCTGCAAGAAGGGCTATCAACCTACCAGGAGTAGCTACTACTATTTCAGCACCCATTTCCAAGGCTTTTCTTTGTTGCTCCCAGACTTTCCCGTCTCCTCCTCCATAAATGGGAATAGAACTAATTCCTAAAAAATAGGCAAGTCCCTGGATTTGTTGATCTATTTGGATGGCAAGCTCCCTTGTTGGGGCAATTATCAAAACTTTAACCCCATTTCTATCCCCTTTACTTATTTCATTAAGCACTGGCAATATAAAAGCGGCAGTTTTTCCTGTCCCTGTCTGTGCAGTTGCTATCAGGTCTTTCCCTCCTAGTATTATTGGTATTGCTTGCTCTTGTATGGGAGTTGCTTTTTCAAAACCCATTGCGTCCAAACCTTCCTGAAGTTCGGGAACAAAATTAAATTCACTAAAAATCAATTTTTCTCTAGTTTAAGTGTACAAATATGCCCAGCCAATTAATGCCAATTGCATCGGAAGTCTAATCAACAACAACCACTTTGGAATCCCTAAATGCTTTCTTTGATACATGTATAGATTGGCTGGAAATACTGCAATTAACAAAAGGATGATTCCATAGGCAGCTATAATTCGAACCGGCTCAAAAATCAAACCAAATCCTAATCCTACCTCTATACTCCCTACTAATTTGTTAACCAATTTGCGTTTAGGAATAAAAGGCGGGATAATACTTGTAAACAAGGCAGGTTTTACAAAATGCATAACCCCCACTGTCATATAAAAAATTGCCATCGCATAAAGAAATGCTTCATCCATAAAAATCAATTGCAGTAATTTCTTTATTCTTTAAAATTAGGACTTCAAACTTGCATATCAAAAATATTTAGGCTTATTAGCTAAAATAAATCCTTTTTTTGGAGAAAGAATTTAATTTATTCCTTTTAAACTTCGTTTCGAGCATTAATTACCGGTATCATTAGGCATTGAAATAGATTGATTCTAAGCTTTCAAAGACAATTAGCAAACTCTTTAATAAGTAACATTAACCAGTCCTGCTAATAACCCCACACCCTTCAAGAATGGATCGAAGCTGTAAATGATTACTGATTAAAAATTTTTTTGAGCCATTATTCCCTAATTTGAACTGGATTTTGCAATAGGATTTCTCCGCCCTGACAATAATCTGGGTAAAGCCTTTACCATGGTATGAGAAGAGTTGAATTGTTAGTAAATCAGGCTGTTTGAAGATTAAAGCATAGCATCGCTATGGTGAACCTGTTGATCGGAAGGCAGATTTAAAAACAGGACTGAAGTGACTGATTTTGAAGTGATTTCAGCACATAATAGAAGGTCTATTAATTATTTCTGATTCAACAACTCTTTCATTTAAACCCAGGGAAAGCATGAGCAATTACCTTTATATAACCACTGAATTTAACCCTTTAAACCTCTCCTAACTCATGTAATTACAAATCTTCAAAATCTAGATCAAAATTGAGCATCAAATTACATTAATAACAATTATCTACCCTTAGTATTAATTATAGCATAAACTTTAAACTATTTTATTGCTATATTTTAAATTAATCAATCTTTTCCTTACCTTTGAAATATCAAACAAAGACAAACAGTCTTTGGTCAATAAAAGACAAACTTTTTATTGATGATATATACTGTAGGATGATGAAACTGGCAGACATG
>TARA_R110001599_G_scaffold43631_13_pt1 | contig 20783 bp, 21 predicted proteins | sample TARA_R110001599 | Tara Oceans TARA_R110001599 (sample SAMEA4398360) | marine metagenome | biome: Polar Biome; feature: [MES] marine water layer (ENVO:01000295) within the mesopelagic zone...; material: water (ENVO:00002006), including particulate matter (ENVO:01000060) such...
CCTTGACTGACTGGAACCACCCGGGATGCGGGGGGCATTTTCAACCTGTTACGTCGCTCACAGTTGCGGGGGCAGTTATGGATTCCCTTTTGACAGGTCACCACATTCCCTTTTAACCAGACCCCCGTAAAACACCGAGCGCCCAGACCAAAAGCCTGCCCTAAAAATCACTGGACCAGATTTCTGTCAAGTGCGGAAAGCGGCGAAATTCAGACGAAAACGGTACAACGTCGATTTCGTCAAGTTTCCATCGCGATCTTCAGTCGCTCCCAATCGGCCGCCGTACCGGGAAGACCCATGCGTATCCAACTGGGGGAATAGGGGAAGACCCGTGTCCAGATGTGACGCTTGGCGAGCATTTTCTGCGCCAGAAGGGCGTCATTCGTGGCGTAGGTACGAAACAGTGACGTACCGCCAACCACCGTCCAACCGGCGGCGACAGCCAGTGCATCCAGTCGCTGCGCATCGCCGCAAAGCCGCGCCCGCGTGGCCTGTGCCCAAGTATCGTCGTGTAGCGCCCGCTGCGCGATTTCTATTGCCATGCCCGACACGGGCCAAGGCCCGGTCATTTCGCGGAATTTCTGCGCCAGTTCAGGCCGGCACAGCACAAACCCCAACCGGACGCCTGCAAGCCCGTAGAATTTGCCGAAAGATCGCAAGACCACCACGTTGTCGGGCAGGTCCACAGCATCGCCCTGCCCCACCAGCGACGCATCCCGGTCTGCGTCGGCAAAGCTTTCGTCGACGACCAGCAACCCGACGGTTTGCGCCAGCGCCATCAGGGTGTGCGGTGCATAGACGCGCCCGTCAGGGTTGTTCGGGTTCACCACAACGGCAAGGTCACTGCCTTCCAGTGCTTGAAAGAGACCCACTTCTTCCACCTGCCAACCACCGGCACGCAACGCGGCTGCGTGTTCATTATAGGTCGGGGACAGGACGCTAGCCTTACCGACCCCTTGCACATGCGGAATCATCTGTATCGCCGCCTGTGCGCCGGCAACGGGAATGACTTCGCCGGTGGTCCCGTACGCGTGCTGCGCTGCGCGTTCCAACTGCTTCAGGCTTGCGGTTTCGGGCAGACGGTGCCAGGCGCTGGCGGTTATCTGGCCGACCGGATACGGCACAGTGTTTATACCAGTCGACAGGTCGATCCAACTGACCGGTTGGCCACCATAACGTGCAATCGCCCGAGCAAGATTTCCTCCGTGGTCACGCATTCGTCATCCTCTCGAGCAGCGCAATCAATCCCAACCCCAAAGCGACAACCAGCATGACGCGTTGGTAAAGCCCCAGTCCCCGGCGCACCGATCCAGCGTCGGGATCAGCGGCCTCACCGTTCAGCCATGGTTCGTTCGCGACAGTGTTCCCGTATACCCGGGGGCCTGACAGGCGAATATCAAGCGCTGCGGCCATCGCCGCTTCGGGCCATCCGGCATTCGGTGACCGGTGCTGGTTTGCATCGCGGAACATCACTTTTCCAGCGTGTCGCAGTCGACCCGAAACCACTGTGAACAGCCCCCCTGTGATCCGCGACGGGATCAGATTGGCAAGATCGTCGAGCCGGGCAGCCGCCATTCCGAAATGGACGTAGCGCGCCGACCGGTGGCCGATCATGGAATCGAAGGTATTGATCACCTTGTATCCGACCAAGCCGGGCAGCCCGAACACCAGCCCCCAGAACAATGGCGCAATCACCCCGTCAGAACTGTTTTCGGCCAGGCTTTCCAGAGAAGCCCGCGCAATGGCCTTGTCATCCAAGGTTTCCGGGTTTCGGCCAATGATCAACGACACGGCCCCGCGGGCCTGATCGGTTTGACCCCGGGCCAAGGGCAGCGCTATCGCCTGCACATGATCATACAGGCTCCGGGTGGCAAGAAAAGGCCACGACAGCAGCCCGCCAATCAACACACCGGACCAACCGGTTGGCAGGACGGAGCTTACTGCCACAGCCGGTGACACACAGGCAACAAGCACTAGAAACACTGTGATCGTCCCGTAGGCCCTCAGTCTGACGGGCGAATGTGACGGTCGGTTCAGGAAGGCTTCAAGCTTGCTGATTAGGTGACCGATCCAGCTCACGGGGTGGCCGATCTTGCGAAATACCGCCATGGGCCAGCTTACGGTCGCTTCGACCAGAAAGCCCGCCAACAACGCGGCTGCGAAGGACATCATATCGCGGATCCCGTGGTAAAGCTTGTGATCCCTTGCATCCCGGCATCCCGAAGGGCGTCTTGCGCATTCACAGGTATGCAACCCGGCGCAAAGATGAAGCCCCGCGCCGATCCCGTGTGCGCGCGTACGTATCCTAGCGCCCCGAGCTTATGGGCAAGTGCCGCGGACGGATCATTCAATGGTCCACGCAACTGTGTTGTGCGGTCCGCCGCTTCGGTCGCGAGCTGCGCAACTTTGGCTAGGTCGGCGGCGTCCGTGGCATCGCCCCAAACTGCCAATAGGTCTGATATATCGGCAAACCGGTCATCTTGGGCATCTGTCCATATAGGTGGCCCGAAATAACCCCCGAGGATTTCAGCCTTCGGAGGCGTTTTGAGGTGGCGATAAATCCGTGCCTGTCGCGATGCCCAAACAACGCCGTCGGGGCGTGCCAACATCAAAGGGTCGGTGGCTTTTTCGACATGCAGGCAGGCTGCTGCCAACTGTCCGTCATCAGCACCCACCGCGCGACCCAGAGCCACCAAAGCCGCCGTCGACGCCCCCGCCCCCACGCCTCGCGGCACATTTGCGGACACCACGAACCGACCTGTCTGCGGGCGTTGAAGACAGCAAAGCAAACGGCTTAGATGCTGGCGGGACACCGCCGCCGGACCAGAAACGCTCAATTCCAAATTCGGGCCGGATTCATACCAGGCTTGCGCAAACAGCGTGTCGCACCGCAGCGTCACAAGAACCACTGGACCCTCAGCCCCCAAGCGCCCCTGAAGCCATTCGCCGAAATGTCCGTATGCCTTACCCGCTGGCGGCAGGGTACGCAGGATTTCGTCTTGTTTGTACATCTGGACCGTTGTTGAAAAGCGCCTGCGGGGATCTTTGCGCATATTCACCATCGCACTTCAATCTACAACATCGCGGCCAAGTTTCTTTACCTCGGCCACATCGTTGGCTTTCGGCAAGGCCTTCTCTTGGCCGGGGCTATACCAGCATCGCGGTTCCCGACACCTGCGTTTCGCTCGCCGGGTCAAAAACCGGATTGACTCTGATTTTGTATTTCCGTAATTCGTGAAATATGGAATCAATGTTGATCACGCGCCTTTCTGCCTTAAGCCACACTCAGCGCATGGCTGTTTTCAGGCTGCTGATGCGGCGCTTTCCCGATGCGTTGCCTGCCGGAGAAATCGCTGATGTACTCGCACTGAAACCCAGCACCGCTTCGGCATATCTTGCGACGCTCACCCAGGTCGGGCTGATTTCGCAACGTCGCGAGGCAACGTGGTTGCGATATACAGTTAATCTGGATGCAGCCCGGGCGATCGTTGGAGGGCTCTTTCAGGACTGCTGCCAGGGTCGTGCCGATCTCTGCCCGCCGTCCTTTTATGATCTTATCGGCGGCATCAGCCCGGCCGTCGACCGAAAATTCAATGCATTGTTCATCTGCACTGGCAATTCGGCCCGTTCGATCTTTGCCGAAGCCATCCTGAGGGACCTCGCGCCAGACAGGTTCGATGTGTATTCGGCTGGCACGTCGCCCCAGCCCGGCCTACACCCGTTCGCTTTGGAAATGCTCGTGGCCAAGGGGCACGATGTGTCGACTTTACGCCCCAAGACCCTCGGGGAATTTCAAAGCCCACAGGCCCCCCGCATGGATTTTATCTTTACCGTCTGTGATCGCGCAGCCAACGAAGAATGTCCAACATGGCCCGGGCAACCGGTTTCAGCGCATTGGGGCATGCCGGACCCGGCCAAGTTTCAAGGAAACGTTGCGGAGCGTCAGCTTGCGTTTCAGCAGGTGTACGGCGCAGTCCACAACAGGATCAGCGCTTTCGCCTCATTGCCGTTCCATGCGCTCGACCGGGTTTCTCTGCAAAAAAGCGTGGATGAGATAGGCCGCAAAACCTCAGGACAGGACCACTGAAAATGACGACATATGCAATCAACGGCTTGGGCCGCATCGGCAAACTTGTGCTGCGCGCATTGCTGGAACGCAATGAGAAGATAGCCTTCGTCAACGATGCGACGGGCGACCCCGCGATGCACGCTCATCTGCTGGAATTTGATTCAGTCCACGGTCGTTGGCCGGCAGTTTTTTCGGCGGACAATACATCGATCACCATTGACGGAACCCGAATTCCCGTCACCAACAGCCCCGGTCTGGCGGATCTGCCGCTTGCGGGCGTGGACGTGGTGATTGACTGCACCGGCGCATTCAAGACCGAGGCCAAGCTGGCCCCCTATTTTGGCGCAGGTGTCAGAAAGGTGGTGGTATCGGCCCCTGTAAAGGACGGGCCGACGGCGAATATCGTGTATGGGGTCAACGAAGGAATCTACGACCCTCACGCGCATCATATCGTCACGGCAGCAAGCTGCACGACCAACTGTCTGGCCCCAGTTGTCAAGGTTTTGCTTGACGGCATAGGGATCAGGCACGGTTCGATCACGACCATACACGACGTCACCAATACCCAGACCATCGTTGACCGTCCGGCAAAAGACATGCGCCGGGCACGTTCAGCACTGACCAATCTTATACCCACGACCACGGGCTCGGCCACCGCGATCACGCTGATCTATCCGCAGCTCAAGGGTAAGTTGAACGGTCATGCTGTCCGTGTACCCTTGTTGAACGCTTCCATCACCGATTGTGTTTTTGAGATGTCGCGCGACACAACAGTGGATGAGGTCAACAGTCTTTTCCAGGCGGCGGCCGAAGGCCCGCTCAAGGGTATCTTGGGCTACGAAACACGGCCGCTGGTGTCGAGCGATTATACCAATGATCCCCGCAGCAGCATCATTGATGCGCCGTCGACGATGGTCGTCAATGGTACGCAGGTCAAAGTCTATGCCTGGTACGACAACGAATACGGCTATGCACATCGTTTGGCTGATGTGGCGCAGATGGTAGGTAACGGGCTGTGACATCTCGGCCAGGGCTTGCCGCCTATATCACGGTCACAGCGGCGTACTGGGCGTTCATGTTGACGGACGGTGCACTGCGCATGTTGGTGCTGCTGCACTTTCATACGATCGGTTTTTCCCCGGTCCAGCTTGCCTATCTGTTTGTTCTCTATGAAGTTGCCGGCGTTGTGACCAACCTGTCCGCAGGCTGGATCGCGGCGCGGTTCGGGCTGACGGCGACGCTTTACGCGGGCTTGGCGCTGCAAGTCGCGGCGTTGTTGGCGTTGGCACAGCTGGATCCGGCGTGGGGTGTTACCGCATCTGTGGTGTTTGTGATGCTGGTACAGGGCGCATCCGGCGTGGCCAAGGATCTTGCCAAAATGAGCGCAAAGAGCGCCGTCAAGGTGCTCGCTCCTGCCGACGGCTCCGGGTTGTTTCGCTGGGTCGCGGCCCTGACGGGTTCCAAGAACGCCGTCAAAGGATTCGGCTTCCTGATCGGGGCGGCGGTTCTGGGGCTGTTTGGCTTTGTCCCGTCGATCCTGACGATGGCGGCGATCTTGTTCATCATATTGATCGGGGTGGTTGTCGGGATGCCCAGGGGCCTGCCTGTCGGACGCAAGGATGCGAAGTTTCGAGAGGTCCTCTCCGGCAACCGCAACATCAACTGGCTGAGCCTGGCGCGGTTGTTTCTATTCGGCGCGCGCGACGTGTGGTTCGTGGTGGGGATCCCGATTTATTTCTATGCGGTATTGTCGGATGGCAGCGACGCCGCAGACCGGCAGGCGTTTTTCCTGATCGGCACGTTCATGGCGATCTGGACAATCTTGTATGGCATTGTCCAAAGCATGGCACCGCGCATTCTGGGCAACGCAAAATCACTGTCGAACACTGGCCTGAACAGTCAGGTGCGCCAATGGACCGCCGCGTTGATGCTGATTCCGACGATATTGGCGGCGCTGGTATGGGCCACATCGCACCCGTCCGTCACCTTGACCGGCGCTATTGTGTTCGGACTTTTGACCTTCGGGGCGATCTTCGCGGTCACGTCATCGCTGCACTCGTATCTTATCCTCAGCTTCACCGATGCCACCAGAGTGACGATGGATGTGGGATTTTACTATATGGCAAACGCGGCGGGTCGGTTGGCCGGTACAGTTTTATCCGGCGCAATGTATCAATTGGGCGGGCTGGCCCTGTGTCTTGCGACCGCCGCTGTCATGATCGGGTTAAGCTGGTGGGCAACCACGCAACTGCAAGCACCGGTACAAGCAAGGGATGTCGTTTAGGCCGGGGACAGGATATGGATCTTGCGATCCGCCAGCATGTCTTTTGTGCTGTTGGCATAGGCTTTCATATGGTCAGACCGCGCATGTGCGCCCAGCGCCTCGAGGCTGGCCCATTTTTCGATGACAGCAAAGGTGTCCGGACCAAACGACGCCTGCATCGGACCGGCATCCGGGGTGTCGATCGTGGCTTCATAGGCGATGCAGCCGTCTTCTGCCAACACCGCAGGAACATTTGCATTGAACAATGACAGTACCTCGTCGCGTTGGCCGGGCTTGGTGGTAATCACAGCGACCACATGAACGTTAGACATAAAATGCATCCTATCTGCGTTGAACTGGTTCGCGTCACGCTAGCGGCTCTGACAGCAGGCGGCAACGACGCATTACACCTTGATGACCCAACGGAATTGGTAAAACCGGTTTACGCACCGGTCTGGTTCGCTTATGAAATGGGACAACTCGCCGGTTACGGAACACGAGACCGGGACACCGACAGATGCAGCCTTGAAACCACGGGATAGCCCATGACCGAAAATATCCAGATCACCACTGCCGACCGCGTGACGACGCTCACGATTGCAAGACCGGAAAAGCGAAACGCGATCACGCAGGCGATGTATGGGGCTATGGCCGATGCGCTGGAACACTACGCCAACAGCGACGATGCCCGGGCCTTTGTCATTACCGGAGCAGACGAATATTTTACCTCTGGCAATGATATCCGCGATTTCTCCATGGGCCACCAGGGTGACGAAACCCCAGCGGTATTACGCTTTCTGACCGCAATTTCGCACTGCCCCAAACCTGTAATTGCCGCTGTGAACGGCCCTGCCATCGGGGTGGGGGTAACGATGTTGCTGCATTGTGATCTGGTCATGGCCGCCACAACTGCAACTTTCAGCACACCGTTCGTCCAGCTTGGGCTGGTCCCGGAAGCCGGTTCATCCATGCTGCTGCCCGCCGCTGTCGGTATGGCAGTCGCTAACGACATGCTGCTTGCGGGCCGGGTGCTAGATGCGACCGAAGCACAGAATTTTGGCTTGGTATCACGTGTATTCCCGGGCACGGAGCTTTTGAGCGAGGTCAACGCCACAGCCATCAAGGTGGCGGCATCTGCGCCCAATTCAATGAAACAAACCAAGGGCCTTATCCGGCAGGGTCGCGATCAGATGCTCGAGCAAATGCACAAGGAATCCGTCCTGTTCGCGGCGCAACTGAAATCGTCGGAATTTGCCGAGGTGGTCCAGGCCAAGATGCTCAAGCGGGTACCGGTGTTTGATTGATCGGCCAGACTTTGCCCCTCCCTATTGCGGCTGTCGCGCAAGAAAGTCAGACACCAAGGCCAACCCTTTTTTCAAGATATCGGGATTGTTGGCATAGCCGATGCGCACATAGCCTTCCATGTTCATCGCCGACCCGGGTGTGAACATCACGCCGGTTTCGCTCAATAGCGTGACGCAGAATTCCTTTGATGATACTGGCAGGTCGTATTTCAACAAGGCCGTGGTGCCAGAGCGTGGCTTGACCCAGCTGATGCGAGGCTCCTTTTCCACCCAATCCTCAAGCAGGGATAGATTGCCGCGGGTGATGGTTTGACTGCGCGCCAAAACCTTTTCCCGGTGCTCTAGCGCCAATGCGGCGAAATAGTCATCAATCACCCCGATCGAAATCGTGTCGTAGTCGCGATGGATCGACACCGCTTCGATTACCTCTTGCGGGGCAGCGATCCAGCCCAGCCGTAATCCGGCCAGCGAATACGCCTTGGACATGCCCGCTGTGCTGATACCCTTTTCGTAAAGATCCGCGATAGACGTTGTCATCCCTGCCCCATGCTGGTCGGTGCCACGATAGACTTCGTCGCACAAAATCCAGGCACCTGCGGCGCGGGCGATCTGCACGATCTCTTCAAGCATCGGCCGTTCGATCAACGCTCCGGTCGGATTGTTCGGGTTGGTTAGCGCGATGAGCTTTGTACCGGGCACAACCAGGTCGCGCAGCGCATCGAGATCGGGCAGAAACCCGTCGTTTTCGCGCAGTTGTAGCTGCTGCACATCCGCCCCGATACTTTCGGGAATGGAATAGTGCTGCTGATAGGTTGGTACGATTGCGACAACCCTGTCACCCGCCCCCACCAGCGCCTTGTGCACCAACATATTGGCCCCGATCGTCCCGTGTGTGACGATAATGTTTTGCCGTGCCTGGGTGTCATAGATCCCCGCAATAGCATCCCTGAGCCTGTCCGATCCTTCGATCGCACCATACGTCATCCTCATCGTCAGCAAGCCAGACAGATCGGTGTCGTTTTTACCTGTCAGCTGCAAAAGCTCTTTTATGGTCAGGCTTTCCACGCAGGTTTCGGCCAAGTTCAATGCACATCTTGTCTCCCATTCGTTCATCCAGATTTCTACGCCGAAGGGTTCAATGTACATAAATGGGTCCTTGTGATTAAGAGGCGTGGTCGTCGTCGAAAGCCATCGAACAGTGCCACGTTTTCAGCGCAGTTTGACCAAACATTCGTTGGCTTGTCGATATCTATGCCGATATTTCAGGGTGAACGTCCGAAAGCATCAACAAAGGGCCGGATCGACAATCTCGTGCGCGCGCCGCACATCACGCTTCATGGCGTCCGGACAGCTACATCAGCTTGATCAATAGGGCGCGTGATCGGTCGGGCGTCGCAGTTCCAAAGTCTCTTGTGCCATATCAGCGGCAAGGTTTGAGACATCTTCCCGAGAAATGCCGCGCAGCAGTTCAACGCGCAATGCAGAGACATTGGCTTGATAGCGTCGCGCAAGCCGCATGGGGTCCGCATCATCCGGCAGCTCGCCTGCGATACGGGCGGCTTCGAAACCTTCTGCGAATTCAGCGCACATCCGATCAAGATAGCGTTGCGATACCTCGGTAATTTTCGGATCGGTGGATGCCGTATCAATAACTGTTTTCATCAGCATGCAGGCCCGGCGCGAAGGATCTTCCTGCGCCAGTTCCGCATAGTTCCGGAACTGTGCGGCCAAGCCTGCAAGCGGCGTTGCAGCCTTGGCCATTTGTGCGCGAAAAGCCCTTCGGGACGTTTCGAAATAGCGTTCGAGGGCCAAGAGATAGAGGTTCTGCTTGCTTTCGAAGGCCGCATAAATGCTTCCCGGTTTCATCTCCAACGCGGACTCCAAGTCTTTCAAGGATGTCGCGTGGTACCCTTTACGCCAAAACACAGCCATGGCCGCATCAAGTGCGGCATGACGATCGTAATTGGCAGTACGGGGCATGGGTCAGCCTCTCATCTCGGCAAGTTGGTTCAGAATGCTGGTGTAATTCTCGACCCCCTGCGCCCCGGTGACAAGGTGCTTGCGGTCGAAAACAATGGCCGGCACGCCGGAAATACCTTGTTGCTGCCAGAACTGTTCCGCCCCGCGCACCTCATTGGCAAAGCGTTGATCTGCAAGCACGGCTTCGGCCTCGGTGCGGTCCAACCCGATTTCAGCAGCGATATCTGCAAGAACATCATTGTCGGACAGGTTGCGACGTTCTGTGAAATGGGCGGTGAAAAGCGCCTGCTTCAGGTCGTGCATCCGGCCTTGCGTGCCCGCCCAATGCAACAATTGATGGGTGTTGAACGTGTTGTGCATGCGCGAATCTTCGGCCCAGGCAAATTCAAATCCCAGACTGTCTCCGAGCGCTTTCATCTGTTGGCGCGATTGCTCGGACTGTTCCGGCGTGCTGCCGTACTTTTCCATGATGTGCTCGCGGGTGTTCTGACCCTCGGGGGGCATCTGCGGGTTCAGTTCAAACGGATGCCAGTGAATTTCATGAGGCGTTCCGGTTGCGTCCAGTGCCGTTGAAAGTTGGCGATAGCCGATAACACACCACGGGCACATGACATCAGATACAATGTCGATACGTAAAGGTTCAGTCATTTCAAACTCTCCGGTCATGGCCGATGACCTGACGATTATCCCCAAGCCATAGACGTAAATCTTTGCCGCCGAACGCGACAGCCACGGCGGTCGCCATCAGCAGGACAACAATATAGGTGCTGCGACCCGCGTTTGCCATCGTGCCGGTAAGGATCCGCGCGAAAAATGATGCCACTGAACGATGCCGCCATTTTTGCGAGTTCACCGTTCTTGCGCATGATACCCATCCCTGACCAGACGGGAAAATGCCGGAGCGGTCCCCCACTCCGGCACTTCACCGTCCAGCTTATCACTCGGCGGCGACGGCGGTTTTCTTTTCCCACGCAAACTTTTCGAATACTTTGTCCACCGGGGTATTTGCGAAATGGTTGGTGTAGTTGGACATCAGCTTTTGCGCTGCACCCAGGATGACTTCCAGAATATTGGTCTGCGTGAAACCCGCGTCCAAGAAAGCCTGTGTGTCGGTATCGGATACAAAGCCGCGGTCCCGAACCATTGCCAATGTGAAGGTGCGCAGCGCTTCAAGTTTGGGCGTCGGGAGCGGCGTTTCATTACGCAGCGCTTCGGTGATCGCGTCATCCACCTTCATCATCTTCGCAATACCGGTGTGAGCCGGCACACAATAGTGACAGTTATTTTCGACATTAACAGTCTGCCAGACAACGGTTTTTTCCTCGTCGCTCAACGTGGTCGCCATGAACTGTTGGTGGGCAAAGTTATATGCGGCAAGCAACGGCGGGGCGGCGGCCATCGTGCCGTGCAATCCCGGAATGCGGCCATTATTCTTGAACGAGGTTTCCAAAAGCGGCTTTGCGTCCTCTGGGGCGGATTCGATTGTGTGTATCTCGAAGGTTGCCATGGTGATTCCTTTCAAGGAGAGGTTTTCATGTTCGATGTTTCTGGAGTAGCGCATCTTGAGCGATCACTCAACATACAATTTGAGCAATCACTCAAAAAAGTTGAGCACCTCTACGCAAGCATCGTGTCACATGAAAATTTCAGGGGCGGTCGTGCGCCAGTGGCCAAGTGTCGCGCAGGTGTCCGGCAGGCAGATTTTTGGCAAGAACATCGGCGCAAAGCATCTCTATGGTGATCCGGCGCTCCATTGCTTGCCGACGCAGTCCTGAAAATGCCTGCTCCTCGTCACACCCTTGTTCCCGCATGGTTTTCAGGACCGCGAAGATCACCAACTTGCGGTAACGGATCTTGGAGTTGAGACGCTCTTGCTGCGCAGCGATGGACAGCCTTTCTTCGTATTGGTTCATCGCGAACACGATTGAGCCATAGATGCCCGCCGAGCGTACCGGCTTGAAAATCAGCGAAGCCGCGTTGTGACCCAACACCCATTGCAATCGCGACGGTGCTTCGGACCCCACCAGCGCAATCATCGGCACATCAAGGTCCAGTTCCCCGATAGGCAAATCCTGATCGCTGTCGAAAAACAGCAGGTCGAACTCACCGCGCTCGCAAAGCTTGCCGCCGACGCCGCAGCAAGACACCCGAAGCCCCAAACGCTGCAAATACAGCTCAAGAAATTGCCGGTTGGGATCACAGTCATGCCAAATCATTGCACGCAGTCCGCGAAACAACATGCGAGGCTTCTTTCGCGTCATGCTCAAGACTCCTTCGCCTCGGTATCGACCACATGACGCGCCCGTGCAGACGACCCCTTCGCCTTCCATTCGGTCTCGGGGCGCGCCTGGGCCTCGCCCTGCCATACCAGGAACGGGTCGGGGTCCACTGGCTCGGCGGCCTCCCAAATGATCTGAAACGAAAACCCGCGCCTTGAAACCGCCAGTCGCGGCGTAAGAAAACTGTGATTGGTCGTGCGGTCGATGCGCACCGTGCCTTCTGGCGCTTCAAATGAAAACGTCTTGGCCGCATCGCGGACCGCGCTGACCGCATCGGTACCGGACGCAGCGATTGAGCGTCCCAGTATTCGCGCACAGACATATGCCGATTCCGCGTCCACCGACGGCGCGGTATCATCGCCGAACCTTTCGCGATAGCGTGTCAGGAAATCGACGTTCTCGAGTCGCTCCAGGCTGCGGAAATAGGTTGCAGATGTCAGATGACCGATAGAAGCCGGTTCACCGATGAAGGGGAGCTCTTCCTCGCACAAGCTGCAACTTACGACGGTAATATCCCCTGGTTCCAGATCCGGGTGCGCCGACACAGCCCGCCAGAGCGCACGATAGAAACGATAGCTCGCCTCTCCTACGAGAGTATTGAACACCACCGGCGGCTTCAATGAAATGATCTCGGAAACGATGTGGTCGATATGGAGATCCCCCATTGTGACCAATCTTTGGGCAATAATTCGGCCGCCCCCTTCAATTATCTGCTCGCGCAGCAGGCGGTTCGATTCCCATGTCCAGATATAGTTGGACCCGACGCAGTAAATTTCAGGTACCATCGCGGCAAGAATATAGCGCACCAACGGGATCAGATGCTGGTTGGGCGACGCGCCGAGGTAGAGCACATTTTCGCTCGCCTCGAAGCCCTCGTACCGTGCCGAATGCCATAGCAACGTGTTTGTACGCTCCAAAAGGGGCAAAATCTGCTTGCGCGCCGCAGACGTGTAGCACCCGATGATGTGCTGGCAGCCGTCCTCATAGATCATCCGCTCACAGTTTTTACTGTAGGTAGAAAGTTTGCCGTGGCAGTCCTTGAACACGGGCTTCAGCTTAAAGGAACCGTCAAGCTCGGCGTTGGCTTCCTCGAGCCCGAGAATCGCTGCATTGACCATACTGGCGTTAACATCACCGTAAGGCCCGGTGATGGAATAAAGAATGCCAACCGGTATTTCCGCAACGCCATTATGTATATTATTCAGTGACATATCTTTTACACCTAATCCAAATATACCTGGTCATAACTGCGTTCCACGACCCCCCGTGACCCTCGTCAGCGTCACGGAACTCAACCCAGTTGACAAGTTAATATTTATGAGGCAGCGTTAAGTGGTAGCAACGATGCTACGCCATGCAAGACCTATCGTGAGGGTGGTAAAGCCCGCTTTCTAGACCGGTTTTTTGATCTTGCCGCCTGTGCGGACATGTTTTGTAACGTGCCGATCGGGCAGGATCAGACGGAATCTTGCTGGGTTACGTTTTAACTTCTGACACCACCGGATATTTAATCCGAAGGCATGTGCGCCTCTTCTCCCGATCCGGGACAAGGGGCTTTTTTTGTTTCTATTCTGTTGTTTCGACCCATTGCCATCCCGCAGAAAGGCTCCTCCGATGTCCGTTTCGATGCCCTCCATCAACCAGCTTCTTTCCATCGCCAAGGACAAGGGGCTTGAGCTGTCCAGCGAGGAAGCGGCGTCTTATCGCGGGCTGATGGCAGGCACCATTGCATCATACAAACGACTGGATACGTTGCCGGAAGCCAAGCTTCCCGTGGTTGCGCCGCGCGATCCGGGCTATCGTCCTGATGCCAAAGAAAACCCGTTTAATGCGTGGTACTGGAAAACCGATATCAAGCTGAAGGACGACGGCCTGTTGGCCGGAAAGTCCGTCGCGATCAAGGATAACATCTGTGTGGCGGGTGTGCCGTTGATGAATGGATCGGCGCTGCTCGAAGGCTTTGTGCCCGATGTTGACGCAACGCTGGTGACCCGCATCCTGGAAGCCGGAGGCACGATCGCGGGCAAGGCCGCCTGCGAGGATCTTTGCTTTTCGGGTGCGAGCCACACCAACGCCTATGGTCCCATCCGCAACCCGCACAAACCGACCCACAGCGCTGGTGGTTCGTCGGGCGGAAGCGCGGCGGTTGTCGCGGCCGGGGATGTTCCGATGGCGATCGGCGGCGATCAAGGCGGCTCAATCCGCACCCCGTCCGCATGGTCTGGCGTCTACGGGCTCAAACCGACCTGGGGGCTAGTGCCGACATCAGGGGCCATGCCGATATCCTATTCAATGGACCACCTTGGCCCGATGTGCGCTACGGTCGAGGACACTGCCAGACTTCTGAGCGTCATCGCCGGGGACGACGGCTGGGATGCCCGCACCGTGGGGGCCAAGACGCAGCCTTATATGGACGCGTTGGGAGGCAGTGTGAAAGGGCTCAGGATTGCCGTGCTCAAAGAGGGGTTCGAACACGAAGAAAGCGACCCCGGTGTAAGCAAGACTGTGCGCGACGCCGTGGATGCGCTGCGTTCTGCCGGTGCGGAGGTAACCGAAGTATCCATCCCGCAACATTATGACGGCCCGCATATCTGGAACGGTATCATCCTCGAAGGGGCTGCCGAGATGATGATCCGCGGGAACGGCTTTGGCTCGAACGTGCATGGCTATTATCCCACCAGTTTTATCTCGCACATGGGAAAAGGCTATGACACCCGCATCAATGATGTGGCCGCGACGGTGAAAATGGTCATGCTGTTGGGCGAATACATGCATCAGACCACGCATGGCACATATCACGCCAAAGCACAGAACCTTCGTTGGGGGCTACGCGCGGCTTATGATGCGCTGCTGAAAGACCACGACATGATCGTGATGCCAACCATCCCGTTCACCGCCACCGAGATCCCGGCCGACGATTGCGGCCTCGAGGACTATGTCACGTCTGCCCTGAACATGCAGGCCAATACCTGTCCGTTCGACGTGACCGGCCACCCGGCCTTCACCATCCCGGTCGGCATGATCGATGGCCTTCCGGTGGGCATGATGATGGTGGGCCGGCACTTTGACGAATCCACACTGATCCGCGCCGCCCATGTGTTTGAAGGCATGGGCGACTGGAAAGACAGATAATCGGACCACGGACCCCGGTGTGACGGCCGGGTAAAAGTGGCCTCTCAATGCGCCTCGTAATGCGCGCAAGAACAACAACAGGGAAAATGGAGTATCATTATGAAACTTTCACGTAGACAGTTTACCCGCCTCGCAAGCGGCGGCCTTGCCTTTGCAAGCCTGCAAGGCACCCTTTCCACGGCAGGTCTTGCCCAGGAGAAACCGATCAAGATCGCAAACATTCTTGATCAGACCGGCGGGCTGAATATTTATTCGCTCAAACAGATGAAGGCGGTCGCCATGGCGACTGACGAGATCAACAAGGCCGGTGGCCTGCTCGGTCGCCCGCTCGAACTGATTTTCTATGATGCGCAATCCAGCAACCAGCTCTACTCGCAGTACGCCACACAAGCGCTGCTGCGTGATGAAGTCGATGTTATCCACGGCGGCGTGACCAGTTCGTCCCGCGAGGTGATCCGCCCGATCGTAGGCCGCTTCAAGGGCCTTTATGTCTATAACTCGCTTTATGAGGGCGGGGTCTGTGACCGCCGCCATGTCTCGACCGGCATGGTCCCCGGCCAACAGCTTGATGCGCTCTGCCCCTATGTGGTCAAGGAATTGGGCGGCAAGAAAGGGTACATCCTTGCGGCAGACTACAACTATGGCCACATCACATCGAAGTGGTTGCAGAAGTATATCCGCGACCTGGGCGGTGAAGACCTTGCGGTCGAGTTCATACCGCTTGATGTTTCAAACTTCTCATCCGTGATTGCCCGCATTCAGGACGCAAAGCCCGATGTGGTCTGGTCCGCTCTGGTAGGCGCTGCGCACATGAGCTTTTACCGTCAGTTCCATGCCACGATTGGCACCGACGAGATGATGCTGGCGTCGACGACCTACAGCATCGGCCGCGAACATGTCGAACTGGCACCGGAAGAAGGGAAAGGCATCATCCTTGCCACCTCCTTCTACGATGGTCTCGACACCCCTGCAGCCAATGACTTCGTGCGTCGTTTCAAGGAATACACCGGCGAGAACGACTATATCGGCGAATATGGCGAAGGCGGCTATCGCGGCATGGCGCTGTGGGCCGAAGCTGTACGCCGCGCGGGTTCAGCTGAACCGGACGCGGTGATGGATGCGCTCGGGGGTACGTCGGTGGAAGGTGCCGGCGGTCTTTATACCATTGACGGCCAGACCAATCACACGGTCATGAACATCCACGTGGCCGTGCAGGACGACAAGCAGGAATTCGAGGCGATCCGGACCTTCGACCAGATGCCCCCGATTGATACGCAGCTGGTGTGCAATCTCAATGAAAATCCCAACGACACAACTCAGTATGAGGTTCAGCTCGACTGAGACGGTATAGGCCGCCCGGCCCTTGTCGGGCGGCCACCCGTTTGTCCCCCTGCGTCGGCAGGGCCGCACTAAATTTCCACTCTGCTGTATCAAGCAGGGCTTTCCATGGGAGAAGCCAATGGATTCATTGATGGTATACGTCTATCAGATTGCGTTCTCATTCAGCATTCTGATCCTGATCAGCCTTGGGCTGGCACTTATTTTCGGGATGATGAAGGTCATCAACCTGGCTCAGGGTGAATTCCTGATGCTGGGGGCCTATTTCTGCGTGCTAGGGTCCAATCTGGGGCTGCCGCTGTGGCTGGCAATGTTCGCCGCGGGCCTGGGCGTTGGCCTGGTCGGGGTCATCGTTGAACGCACAGTGATCCGGTTTCTTTATGGTCGGGTGCTTGACACATTACTTGCCACCTGGGGCATCAGCCTGTTTCTCATGGGTATTGTCACCACCATCGCGGGTCCGCAGTCGCAATCCGTGCCCTCCAACATGGGTCCGGTCAACTTTGGCGGACTGAACGTACCCGGCTACAGCCTAGTGATGATCGTGGCGGCGCTGCTGATGCTCGCGGGTACCTACGCGATCTGGCGCTTCACCAATCTCGGCCTGCTGGTGCGCGGCACCATGCAGAACCCGGAAATGGCAAGGGCCCTGGGAACCAATACCTCGATGATCTACATGTTCACCTTCGGCTTTGGCTCCGCGATCACCGGGCTCGCCGGTGCATTACTGGTACCATTGTTCGGCGCATCGCCGACGATGGGGTCGTTTTACATCTCCAAGGCTTTCATCACCGTCATCTCGGGTGGCCCGTGGCCGTTGATCGGCACGGTTTCGGCCTCCGGTCTGTACGGCGTGATTGACGGGGTGGTGTCTTATGAACTTTCACCCGTGCTTGCTGAAATCTGTGTGCTCTTTGTCGCTGTGGTCATGCTGCGTCTGCTGCCCCAGGGGATCACCGGCCGCATGCGGAAAGGGATCTGACAACGATGGCAAAGTTTCTTCAAAGATTGCAAAGTCCCTCGGGCGAGCGCCCCGGTGCTGCATGGTGGGCGTTTGTCGTGATCGCCAGTCTCATATTGGCCCTTCTGCCCCAAACCCTTGGCCTGGCGCAACTTCTTGACCTATCGGTTGTGCTGGTGCTGGCGTTGCTGGCGCTCAGCATGAGCTTCCTGTGGGGCTACATCGGTATTCTCAGCTTTGGACAGACGGCCTTTTTCGGCACCGGTGGCTATGTATATGCAGTCGCCGCAATGAACTTCGACAGTACCACCCTGCCCTTTTTGCTGGGGATCGTACTGCCGATGCTTCTCGCGGCGGTGCTGGGATATTTTATGGTCTATGGCAAGCTGAGCGACATTTACTTTTCGGTAATGACGCTGGTGATCACGCTGATTATGAACAAGGCCATGCGGGCCACATCGGGGTCGCAATATGTCGTGGGCGATGTTCGGCTCAATGGTCAGAACGGTATCCCCGGGGTTCCGCCGCTTCAAGTGCCCTGGAACCCCGAGGTCACCCTGTTTATCGACCACGTTTATTACCTTGCTGCGGCGTTGCTGATCCTTGTCTACATCGGTCTAAGGTTGCTTCTCACGACGTCTTTCGGCCGCGTCATGATCGGCATACGCGAAAACGAACAGCGCATTGAACTGCTGGGCTATGACGCACGCCGTTATAAACTGCTTGCGTTCATCCTGTCCGGCGCGCTTGCAGGGCTTTCGGGCACCATGTTCGCGATCTGGGGAAACTTCGTGGCACCGGAAATGTTTGGCTTGGACCGCGCGGCAGAAGTCATCATCTGGGTCATCGTTGGCGGCAAGGCCACGCTGATTGGCCCCATCGTGGGCGTCGGTATTATCCAGTACCTCACGTCATGGCTTGGCATGCAGGGTGTCGGCCAGGTCACCCTGGTGCTCGGCGTGATCCTGATCGTATTCGTGCTGGCCTTCAAGGACGGGTTGGTCCCAACACTTGGTAACCTGCTGTTGAGGCTGGTCGGTGCCGACCCCGAAAGCCGGATCAAGAAAGGGTCCGACCTCGAGAAAGGATCAGACCTATGAAAGATGTTGCAGGAACAACGCTGATCGAAACGCGGCAACTGGTAAAGAGCTTTGGCGGGGTTCGGGCCACCGACACTGTGGATTTCATCCTCAAGGAAGGCGAGCTGCGATGCCTGATCGGGCCGAACGGGGCTGGAAAAAGTACCTTCTTCAAGCTCTTGACCGGGCAAATTGCACCAACGTCGGGAAATATCCTGTTCGACGGCGATGACGTGACCGGGCTTTCGAGCTTCGAGATCGCCCGCCAGGGCATCGGCATCAAGAACCAGAAGCCGGATGTCTTCGACGGTCTGTCAGCGCGGGAAAACCTTTGGCTGGCCGCGCAATTCGACACCGATAAAAAGACCGCGGACCGGCGTGTCGAAAGGGTTGTCGATGAACTCAAGCTCGGGGCGTTCGTCCACAAGCTGGTAGGCGAGCTGGCGCACGGCCAACGACAATGGGTCGAGATCGGCATGGTGATGGCTCGCAGCCCCCGTCTTATCCTGCTTGACGAACCTTCGGCCGGTATGGATCAGGAAGAACGGGTACGGACAGCCGAGCTTCTCAAGGCGCTCAACACCACGACCACGATCGTGGTGGTTGAACACGATATGCAGTTCATCAAGCGGATCGCAGATGTCGTCACGGTCTTTCACCGGGGCAAGATCCTACGCGAAGCGCATGTCGATGTCGTGCTCAGGGATCCCGAAGTGCGGAATGTCTACCTTGGCCGGACGGAGGTTGTCTGATGCTCGAAGCAAAAAATCTTATTTCCGGTTACGGTGCCCTGCCTATCCTGCACGGCCTGTCGTTGCGGGTGGATGACAACGAATATGTTGGCATCCTGGGTCACAATGGAATGGGCAAGACCACCTTGATGCGTACGCTGATCGGTCACATTAAGCCCATGTCGGGAAGCATCTCGCTTGACGGTGAACCGATCACTGACGCAGGTGCGCACAAGCGTGCGCGCATGCGGATCGGATATGTGCCGCAGGGGCGCGAGATATTCCCCTCTCTTACGGTGCGCGAAAACCTGATGATGGGTGCGCTCTCCGGTGCTGAAAAGCGCGGCGGTATCGTAGAGGAGGTCCTGGCTGATTTCCCCCGTCTTGAACGTCTTCTGGACCGCAACGGCGGCGCGCTGAGCGGTGGCGAACAGCAGCTTCTGGCGATTGCGCGCTGCCTGTGCGGACGGCCCCGGGTGATGTTGCTGGATGAGCCTACGGAAGGCATCCAACCGTCGATCATCGACGAGATTGCCGACCTGCTTCTGGCGATCCGCAAACGGTCAAACATGTCAATCGTGTTGGTGGAGCAAAACCTCGATTTCATTCAGGCGCTATCTGATCGGGTGCTGATTATCCATCGGGGCAACGTGACCCGCACCCTCACTGCCAACGACCTTAATGACCCCGAGGTGGTCAATGAATTTGTAGGCATGGGATGACTCATGCGGACAGTTGAAACAAGGAAAGTGCGATGATCGTTCAGACAGTTCAAATCACCTGCATGACCGGCAACGCGGAGTCGGTCCAGAGGGCGCTTGCCGACGTGGTAGATGACGCCCGTGAACACGAACCCGACACCCTAGATTATATGGTTTTGCGTTGTGACGAAGGCGAAATGGTGCTGTTCACGACTGTCGAATGCTTTTCAGACGAAGCCGCGATGAAGCGGCACAACGAATCCGACGCCGTCGCTCGGTTTTTCGAGGTGGCCGAAACCAAGCTCACGGCCCCGCCAGAGGTTCTTGTGAGCCTTCAGGTCGCCCGAAAGTAACTTCAACAAAAACAAGCCAACCAACAGCTCAGGAGTATAAAACATGCCGGTAACCCGCCCGAACAAAAGACAGCTCAACGAATTGGCCGAGAGCATGGGAATGAACTTTTCGCCCGAAGATCTCGACTTTTTCCATGAGGAGCTTGATGCAACCATGGCCGCCTATGACGCGGTCGATGCGCTGCCTGACTATCTTCCTGCGGTGAAATATCCGCGCGTCACCGGCTATCACCCCGACGCCTCCGAAAACGAGCACAACGCCTGGGCATGGAAGGTCGACGTCGAGGGTGCGGCGGATGGTCCGCTTAAAGGCAAGACAGTGGCGCTCAAGGACAACGTCTGCCTTGCGGGCGTTCCGATGCGCAACGGCTCCAACCTGCTTGAAGGCTACGTGCCGAACATCGATGCAACCATCGTGACCCGGCTTCTTGATGCTGGTGCCACGATCAAGGGCAAGGCGGTTTGCGAATACTTCTGCCTGTCAGGCGGGAGCCACACGTCGCAACCCGGTCCGGTGCATAATCCGATCAAGAAAGGGTATTCGGCAGGCGGGTCGTCCTCGGGAAGCGCGGCGCTTGTCGGGTCGGGCGAGG
>TARA_R110001599_G_scaffold172830_8_pt1 | contig 20778 bp, 18 predicted proteins | sample TARA_R110001599 | Tara Oceans TARA_R110001599 (sample SAMEA4398360) | marine metagenome | biome: Polar Biome; feature: [MES] marine water layer (ENVO:01000295) within the mesopelagic zone...; material: water (ENVO:00002006), including particulate matter (ENVO:01000060) such...
CTTTGGCTCCCGCGCTTCACTGCCCTAGGATGCTCACCCTCGGCTTCCGGCCCAGCCGGATGATGACACAACGCCTGAACACAAGTGGTGACTTCGCGTGACTTCCAGTAACTCTCACCTGACCAGCACACTGCTGCTGGTCGGCATTGCAATGTCGGCTGCCCAGGCACAGGCAACCAACGGCTACTTTACCCACGGCACCGGCGTGCGCGCGCAGGCCGTCGCCGGCGTCAGCCTGGCACTGCCGCAGGATGCCCTGGTTGCTGCGAGCAATCCCGCGGGCACCGGCAGGGTCGGTGATCGAATCGATGCCGGACTGACCTGGTTCCAGCCTGATCGCAGCTCAGTCATTGAAGGCAACCTCGCGGGTGCTGATGGCCGCTATGATGGCAATGACGACGCCTGGTTCCTGCTGCCCGACATTGGCTTTACACGGGCGGTCAATGAACAACTGAGCTGGGGGATTGCGCTATATGGTAATGGCGGCATGAACACCAGCTACGCCGACAATCCCTACGCCGCTTTCGGCGCGAGCGGGATGGCCGGCGTTGACCTGGCGCAGGCTTTCATCACACCCTCGGTCGCCTGGCGCGCGGGCAACCACAGCTTTGGCGCAGCAGCGACCTTTGCCTACCAACGTTTCGAGGCAAAAGGCCTGGCGCCCTTCGACGGCTTCAGCAGCCGACCCGGCTCCGTCACTGACCTTGGCCACGACAGCAACACCGGCTGGGGCGTCAAGCTGGGCTGGATGGGCAATGTCAGTGACAGCGTCACCCTGGGCATCGCCTGGTCTTCCGAGATCGACATGTCCAATTTTGACGACTACGCCGGGTTGTTCGCGGACGACGGCGACTTCGACATCCCTGAATCCTTTGGCGCCGGTATTGCCTGGCAGTTAAACGAGGCCTTGACCCTGGCGGCGGATTGGCAGCGGATTCAGTACAGCGATATCGACTCGGTGGGTAACCCGCTGGCACCCCTGTTGTCAGGCGTGCCACTGGGTGTCGCGGGTGGTCCGGGCTTTGGCTGGGAGGACAGTGAGGTCTACAAACTCGGCACCGTGTATACGGTCAGCGACGCGCTCACGCTTCGCGCGGGTGTCAGCCATATGGATCAGCCCATTCCCGGTGGAGAAACCTTCTTCAACATTCTTGCACCGGGCGTGATTGAAACCCATGTGAGTTTCGGGGCCAGCTGGGCGGTGTCCGACAAGAGCGAGTGGAATTTTGCCTATACCCGAGGACTTGAAAAAACCGTGCGCGGCGCCAATTCTATCCCCGGACCGTTCGGTGGCGGCGAGGCCGACCTCACCATGCACCAGAACATACTTGCAATCGGCTTTACGAGACTGTTTTGATGGGTATTGCCTGGCATCTGTTTACGCCCTGGCATTCGCTTGCCGGTGGCGCCTTGATTGGTCTTGCCGCCAGCCTCCTGTTGCTCGGCAACGGCCAGATAGCCGGCATTAGCGGCATACTCGGCAACCTGCTCAAGCCCGAGGGGCGCGCGCCCTGGCGCCTGGCGTTCCTCGCGGGCCTGGTGTTGGCACCCCTGCTGCTGTGGCCGGTGATGCTGCAGATCACCCCATCCCCTGTTGCGACACCCGAGCTCGACAGCGCAACCCTGATCCGGCTGCTGACGGGTGGGTTTCTTGTCGGCCTGGGGACCCGCTTTGCCAACGGCTGCACCAGCGGCCATGGCGTTTGCGGCCTGGCCCGGCTTTCTCCGCGTTCGCTGGTCGCGGTACTCAGCTTCATGGGCGCCGGCTTTGTGACGGTTGCCCTGTGGCGGCTGGTAAACGGAGGTGTCTCGCTATGAAAAGTACCCTCAATGCACTGCTCGCGGGCCTGCTGTTCGGTGCCGGACTGATTGTCTCAGGCATGGTCAACCCGGCCAAGGTCATCGGTTTTCTCGACCTGACCGGGCAGTGGGACCCATCTCTGGCGCTGGTCATGGCCAGCGCGATCAGCCTCTCCTGGCTGGGTGTCAGGCTGGCGGCGAGACGCAGCGATCCGGCCTGTCCCACTGACGCCCCGGCCAGGCCCATCGACAAGCCATTGGTACTGGGCAGCATCGTATTCGGCATCGGGTGGGGTGTAAGTGGCTTTTGCCCCGGCCCGGCGGTGGTTGCCACCGGGAACCTTTACTGGCCGGCTTTGGTCGTCGTGCTGGGCATGCTGCCAGGGCTCGCTGTGGCGGGGATGTTCCAGGCAGCACAGCGCGATTGACTGCGAGGCACGCCTTCGCAAGCGTTCACAGAATCCACGGGATCAGGACTTTACGCTCTGGCGGATAATCCTCGAACTTTTTCAGATACCACTGGTGCACCTGAAACGCGCGGGGCACCAGATTCGCTGCGCTCACAAACAGCACAAACAGCGCACCGGGCGACCAGGTTGCAATCGCAAACCCGGTGAACGACAGCAGTTCCGTGAAGTAGCTGGGGTTGGTGACGTAGCGGAACAGCCCGCCTTCTGGAATGCGATAAACCCGCTCGCCACTCTCCACTTCCGCCTTGCTACGGAGGTTACGGATGATCGCGTCGGAATGCACATTCATGACGAAGCCGAACACGTAGATCGACATGCCCAGCAGGAAACGTGGGTCGGTCAACCAGTCAGCCGTCAGATGTGAAGACAGATGGGATATGAAGACTGCGTTCAGGTAACCGTGCAAGGCAGTGACCAGCCAACCCGCCACCACCACCATTAACCCGAAGGTGCCTTTGCTGCCCTTTGCGACACGCATGAACAGGGGAAACAGGAAACCCCGGTTGGCGTAATGAATCAACCACACGCCGAGGAAGATCATCGGGACCAGCTCGCCTGCGTTCTTCCCGTGCAGATAAAACCAGAGAAAACTCAGTGTGGCCGGAAGCTCCATCAGGAACCATCCCAGCCGAGGGGACAGCGACAACCCCCTGCCCTCCGCACCGAAGCGTCCATAGGGCGCCTTCGACAGGAAAGCACCGACCAGAATAAACGCGGCGTAGACAAAACTGCCAATCAGAATGGTGTTGTACACCTCGGCAGACATCAGCCAGTTCATGCTCTCCCCTCCTGTGACTGCCCGCGCGGGCAGCTGAATCGTTCCCGTGTCATACCGCCACAGTTTTGCGGCGAGCGCATGGTACACGAGCACTGCCCGACAGACGGGGCGCATTTCCATACCAAACGGGGAAAAATGCGTGGCGTGCCGCAAGAGCCGGCGTTGCCGTTGCGAAAAAACAGCAGCATTTAATCCTTTCATTTGACGCAGGCTTTGCTATCATGTTTCTCCTTCTGGCGCACATCGGTCTGCGCCACAACGTAACGCCACATCCGCTTCACGCTCTGTGTCACCCGGTACCCTTAAAGTACCCCCAGCTATACCGCAACACACCCCGCTCTGGACCGAGCCATCAAACACGTAGCATTTGCTACCTTGCATGTTGGCCAGGCGATCTGTCAGCCAAAAATCAGGATTAACATCACGTGTATTTTAAAGAACTCGGCCTTTCGGCCGAACTGCTACGCGCAGTAGAGAAACAAGGCTATAGTCAGGCCACTCCCATACAACAACAGGCCATACCGCTGGTTCTGCAGGGCAAAGACCTGCTGGCAGGGGCGCAAACAGGCACTGGAAAAACCGCAGGGTTTACCCTGCCTGTGTTGCAACAGTTACAGGACAAGTACCCTGCCGGGCAAAAAAGCTACCCCAAGGTGCTGGTGCTGACGCCGACTCGCGAACTCGCCGCACAGGTGCATGAGAGCGTGCGCGACTACGGCTGCCATCTGCCCTTCCGCTCTGCGGTGATTTTCGGCGGGGTCAGTATCAATCCGCAGAAACAGAAGCTCATCAAGGGCGTTGATATTGTCGTAGCAACGCCGGGCCGCCTGCTGGACCACGTCCAGCAGCGCAGTATCGACCTGTCACGGATCGAGATACTGGTTCTGGACGAGGCAGATCGCATGCTGGATATGGGCTTCATTCACGATATCCGCAAGGTGTTGAAGATCATCCCCAAGCAACGCCAGACGCTGCTTTTCTCTGCGACCTTTTCCAACGACATCAAGACCCTCGCCGCAGAATTCCTGCAGCAGCCGGCGCAGATTCAGGTGACACCGGAGAATACCGCGACGGAACTGGTCAGCCAGACCGTGTATCCGGTCGACAAGAAGCGCAAACGTGAACTGCTTGCCGAGAAAATTGGCCAGGAAAACTGGCAGCAGGTGCTGATATTCACCCGCACCAAGCACAGTGCCAACAAACTGGCAGAACAACTGGGCAAGGACGGCATTACGGCAGCAGCAATTCACGGCAACAAGTCACAGGGGGCGCGCACCCGGGCCCTGTCTGACTTCAAGGCCGGCGCGATCAGAGCCCTGGTGGCAACGGACATCGCCGCGCGGGGTATCGATATCGACAAACTGCCCCATGTGGTGAACTTTGAGTTGCCCAACGTGCCCGAGGACTACATTCACCGCATCGGGCGCACCGCACGAGCGGGCCAGCAAGGCAGCGCTATTTCACTGGTGTGCGTTGATGAGCTGAAATTGCTCAAGGATATCGAGAAACTCCTGGGCAAGCCCATCGAGAAAGTGTACGCACCGGGGTATGACGTTGACCCCAGCATCAAGGCCGAGGTGATTCAGAACGGCAGCAACCGCGGCAGCGGACGCAACCAGCCGAGCGGCCGGGGCAGGTCGCAGGGCCGCGGTCGCCCCGGCGCGTCAGGAAACGCTGCCCGAGCCCGCCCCGCCAGCGGCAATCGGCACCCCGGCTGATTCCGCGGGCCAGACGACGCCGTTTTGGACCATCGCCAGCCCGCGAGCCGCCTCAGTTGCTGAGGCGGCCCGGCGCTCGTGCTACTCCTCGAGCCAGCTGACCCGGTACAGGTCCCGTCTTCTGTCGAGAAAGTTTCGTACCGAGCCCTCGTTGCGCAATTTATTCAGTTTCTCGAGGTCCAGGTCAACGATCAGCGTCATCTCGGTGTTGGGCGTCGTTTCAGCCATGATCGCATCGTGAGGGAAGGCGAAGTCCGAAGGAGAGAACACCGCTGACTGTGCATACTGGATATCCGCCCCATCCACCTTCGGCAGGTTGCCCACGCTGCCGGAGATCGCCACATAGCACTCATTTTCGATCGCCCGGGCCTGTGCACAGCAGCGTACGCGCAGATAGGCATTTTTGGTATCGGTCCAGAATGGCACAAACAGCATCTGCATATCATGCTCTGACTGCAATCGCGCAAGCTCCGGAAACTCCACGTCGTAGCAGATCAGGATGCCGATCTTGCCGAAATCGGTATCAAACACCCGCAGTTTGTCACCACCCCGCATGGTCCAGGCCCGGGCTTCATAGGGTGTCGGGTGTATTTTGTACTGCGCATCCAGCGTTCCATCGCGACGACACAGGTAGGCGACATTCAGGAGTTCGTCGTTCTCCACGACCGGCACCGAGCCGGCAATGATATTGATGTTGTAGGTCACCGCCAGCTTGGATATTGCGTCAATGATCTCATCGCTGAAACTGGCGAGGGCCTTTATCGCGTCGACAGAGGTTCGATGCTGCTCCAACCCCATCAGGGGCGCATTGAAAAACTCGGGGAACAGCGCCAGGTCACACTGGTAGTCGGATAGCGCATCGACAAAGAACTCGACCTGCTGGATCAGTTCTTCCACGGAGCGCAGCGGCCGCATCTGCCACTGCACGCAGCCCACCCTGGCGGTGCTGCGGGTTGCCCCGATCAGCGGTGCTTTACCGGGGTCGTAGTACAGGTTGTTCCACTCCAGCAGCGTGGCGTAACCGTGGGATTCCTTGTCCTCCGGCAGATAATTTTTCAGCACGCGCTTGACGTCGAAATCATTGGACAGCTGAAAACTCAAGATCGGGTCGTAGATCTCCTTGCGCTTGACCAACTCGATGTAGGCCTGGGGGGTCATTTCCGCCGCGTATTTCTCGTAGTTCGGAATACGACCGCCGGCCACAATGCTCTTCAGGTTCAGGTTCTGGCACAGTTCCTTGCGCGCTTCATAGAGTCGCCGGCCAAGACGCATACCGTGATAGTCGGGGGATACACAGACGTCTACGCCATACAGCACATCGCCCTTGGGATCATGTGTGGTGAGATAGGCATCGCCGGTAATTTCATCATAGGTGTGCTGGTCACCGAACTTGTCATAGTCAACGATGACCGAAAGCGCAACCGCAACAACGACGCCGTGATCCTCGATACAGATCTGCCCGTCGGCGAAAGCCTCCAGCTGCGCGCGAAACTTTTCTTCCGGCCACGCACCCCCGAGGTGCGGGTAGACCTTGTCCATGATGGCCTTCAGATCCGGGTAATCCTCAAGGGTCAGGTGACGAAGGCTGAGTTTGTGCTCAGAGTCCTCACCTGTGATGTTGTCGACCATATCTTGTTCCTGATGGCTGTGAATGGCTGGGTGTTCGCAGAGGCACAGAGTATACGTGAGCGGACATTCAGGTGCTGTTTCTTTCAACTGCACAGGGCGGTATCTGCCTGACCGGCCACGGGCGCTGACTGCGTGCTGGCAGGGGCCGCCGGCCATGACCCGCAATCATGGCCTTGACGCTGCTGCCAGCGAAACCTAGTCTCGACCCTTTGCCGAGCAGGGATGCCGAATAGATGCGCCGATCCAGTGAAACAGCCGCGGCCGGTACGCCGCCGGTGAGCGACCCGGCACGCCGTCCCGCAGTGGTGATGGCCAGCATCGCCTTCCTCGCGCACAACGCCGCGGTAGGTCTGTGCTATGGCTCCTTCGGGGTACTGGTAATGGAGTTCGAACGGCATTTCGCTGCCGGTCGCGCCCAGACGTCCCTCGCATTCTCCCTGGTCGTACTGGCCAGTGGCCTCATGGCGCCCTTCGTCGGCGCTCTGCTGGGGCGCACGCACATCCGCTCGGTCATGATCAGCGGGGCATTGCTCACCAGTGTCGGGTTCTTCTGCCTGCCGCTTACCCAGCAGCCGTCCGCTATGCTCGCCTGCTTTGCGCTGCTGATCGGCCCGGGCATCAGCCTGCTCGGGCTGCTGCCCGCCGTCACCCTGGTAAACAACTGGTTCAGTCATCGCCAGGGGCTGGTACTCGGGCTTGTGATGATGCCTGTGGCCGTCACCGTGGTGCCGTTGATTGTGGTCAAACTGCTGCCCGTTCTCGGCTTTGAGATCTTGCTGCGGGGTATCGGCCTCGTCTACCTGACGGTCATACCGGTGCTGTTGATGGTCAAGGACAGCCCGGAACACTGGCAGGCCAGCAAAGGGCACAAAGGCAGCGCCGAGGCGGCTGACGCGCTCGCTACCGCGAAACCGCAGCGACCGTCCGTGTCTGCTGTGGTCTGGCATCCCGCATTTATGCCGCTGGTCATCGCCACCGGCCTGATGATGGGGGCCGGCGTAGCCAAGAACACCCACATGGTTCCGCTGCTGGTGGAGGGCCAGTGGTCCATGGAGCAGGCAACCCTGTTACTTGCCGTATCCGGCGGCTGCGCGGTGTTGGGGTCACTGCTGCTGGGCTGGCTGGCCGACCGCCATAACGCGGCAGCCGTGATTGCCTGCAACGCCCTGCTACAGTCCGTAGTCTGGCTCATCCTCATCACACCCGCCTCGTTCACACTGCTGTTGCTGGACGCGGTGCTGATCGGCATGTGTATTGGCGGGCTGTCCACGGCCAAGGCCGTGGTTGTGTCCCGCGTGTTCGGCCGCAGCCAGTTTGCCTTTGTCAGCGGGTTGATGGGGTTCTGCACGCTGCCGCTGCTGTTCACCCTGTCGCCGCTTATGGGGCTGCTGCGCCAAACCAGTGGCGACTACACGCTGCCTATCTCACTGATTATTGGCGGATTTTTCATTGCAGCGGGCTGCATGTGGCTGGTCAGCCGCCTGGAGCGCCAGACGCCGCGGCCCTTGAACGCGGCGCCGTCATCAGCAACACTCTAGACACCCAGTAGACCACCCGGTCCATCGAACCCACGGGCATGGCCCCTAACGCAGAGAGCGAACGATGCAGCACTTCGACATAGTCCCACTGGCAGGTGGTATCGGCGCCGAGGTTCGCGGGTTGGACCTCAGCTGCGAGATCAGCCCCTCGCTGCGCGACGCCATGGTGGAGGCTTGGCTGGACCGCGGTATTCTGCTGTTTCGCGGCATCGGCGACAGCCCGGAGAAGCAACTGATGCTGAGCCGCGCTTTCGGCGAACTGGAGGTGCACCCCATCGAGAATATTCGCGTCGACGGCTACCCCGAACTCATCTGGCTGTCGAACCGCAAAAGCGATGAAACAGCGCCGGTTTACCACTACGACGGCGTCGCCACCGTCGGTCGCATTCCCTGGCACAGCGACCTCGTTTACACCACCACACCCAACCGGGGTGCGCTGCTGCGCATGCTGGAAATGCCCCACTCAGGTGGCCAGACGGGGTGGATCGACACTGCAGCGGCCTACGATGCCCTGCCGGAGGACACCAAGCAGCGCATCGAGCATCTGGAGGCACGCTTCCGCTTTATTGCCGACCCTCGCGATATGCGCTTTGGACGGCCCAACGTGGAACGCCACGACGAAACCAACCTGGAGAGGGAGAAAGCGTTCTATCCAAAGTTTCCAGACACCATCCACCCGCTGGTCTGGAAACATCCGGTGAGCGGGCGCAAGGCCTTGTGTGTCAGCCCGCTACACCTGCGCGAGGCCATCGGTGTACCAGCAGACGAGGGCGATGCGCTGCTGCATGACCTGGTCGCACACGCGACCGATGCGCGCTTCAGTTACGTACATCACTGGGCGCCGAATGACATGGTACTCTGGGACAACCTGCGCACCATGCACCGCGCATTCGGCAACCCGCCCGATGCCTCCCGTCTGGTGCACCGCACTACTCTGAAGAGCACAGTGGTTATGGGCCGCCTGGCATAGGCCATCCAGAACAGGAGGCGGCAGGAATCTGCCACTGTTCCTGTGCCGGACGCGACTGCTAGAATCTGCGGTACCAGCCTCCAACGCGCCCCTGACTCCCATGCCCTATCCGCCTCTCCCCGCAGTCGCAACGCGCGCTCTGCGCTTGATCTTTGGCGCTTTATTGCTCCCTGTGATTACGGCAACGGCCAGTGAGGAGGCCAGGTATACCGACAGTCATCTGCACACCGTTGATTTTTTCCAGCAAGGCGCACCGCTGGAGACGCTGCTCAGCGCCATGGATGCGGCGGGTGTCGGCAACGCCATGGTGTCCGGCATGCCGCTGATGAAGAAGTGGCACGAAAACGAACCCAAGCGCCCTGACACATACGCAGGAGATGATGCCGGCGTGTACTGGTTCAGCGCTACCGATGCCTATCTGGCCGAGTCGCTGGAGGCCCTGGCACCCGCGCAGCGCGACCGCCTGCATCCCTTCCTGAGCGGCTTCAACCCCACCGACAAGAACGCTGACCTGCACTTGCAGAAGATGACCGAGCTCTACCCTGGGCTCTGGCAAGGCATCGGTGAGGTGATCACACGGCACGACGACCTGACTGCGTTGACCGAGGGCGAAACACCTCGCGCCAACAGTGACGCGATGTTCCGGGTCTATCGCTATGCCGGGCACAACGGGCTGCCGGTCCTGCTGCACAGCAATATCACGTCCAAGCGGGAGCGCAACCCGCTCTATGCGGGAGAGGTGGAGGCCGCCCTGGCCAGGTTCCCGGACGTGAACATCATCTGGGCGCATGCAGGAACCAGCAAGACCCTGCACCGGCATCAGGGCACGATGGCTTTTCTGCTGCCGGAGATCACGCGCATCCTGGAAACCTATCCCAATCTTTACATCGACCTCTCCTGGAGCGTACTGCGGCCCTATTTACTGGACAGCAACGACCAGCCCGTAAGCGGCTGGGTCGCTCTGGTCTCGCGCTTTCCCGACCGGTTCATGATCGGCTCCGATCTGCTGGGAAAATACGGCAGGCTGGGGGAGAAGCTGGCAGAGTTCGAACCGTTCCTGCAGGCGCTGCCCAAAGAGGTGGCGCATCAGGTAGCGCGCGGCAACTTCCTCGCCCTGCTGCCGACCCGGGGCGTTTGTCCCCAGCACGTAGCACGCTGTAGCCAGGCGCGCTGCGTACAAGGCACGCCAAAGCGGAGACTGGCGGACGTCGCGGCGTACTTCCGTTAAGAAGCACGGGTACATCGTTTTTCAGGGAGCACGCAACGGATGCCGAAGGCACTCGTCATCGGAGCGGGACCCGCCGGGATGCTTGCGGCAGTGCAGCTCAAGCGAAGCGGCTTCGAGACCGACCTCGCCGATCCATCGCCGGGATCGGGCCTGCGGACACGCCCGCAGAGTGGCCATGTGCACCTCTTGCAGCCCGCTACACTGGCGCTCATGACACGGTGGCTGCCACAGCTGTCGGCCCATACCAACCCGCAACTCTGTCGGACAACATTTGACCAGTTGCTGTGGACACTGAGCCTCCAGCATATCGACAGCGTTCACACCGCCCGCATTAAATCTGTCAGCTTCAGGGGTAACAAGGTGCTGGTGCATGCTGCGGGGCAGATCAAGAAATATGATCTGCTGATAGACGCCAGCGGCGCCGCACGCGCAACCGCCGGGAGCGTGGCGCGCCAATGCAACACTGCGCTGCCCCTGGACTCCGGGCCTGCCTCCGGCGACTACGCTACCCTGAAGCTGACGAACCTGAGCGAGGAAACCAGGCAGATCATCGCTGTGCGCGACAACGATTCAGGTTACGGCGCGTTATTGCAGCACACCGGCAACGGGAGGGGGTTACTCACGTTGCAGGCGCCCGTCGAGGAGCGACCACCCGAGGATCTGGCGACTGCCCTGCGTGTTCTGAGGGGCTTTGCCGACCCACGGCCGTGGGCGGCTTGCCACAGGTCCCGCGCGCCGGGGCGCACCGTGATTTTTCGCGGCCGCCCGGCCACGCGACTGGCACTAGAGCACGTGACCGACCTGCCGGCGAACTGGCTGCCGGTGGGAGACTGCCTGCTGACCACGCAGCCCTACCTGGGCCAGGGCTTTGAGCAACTCACCGAACATGTCGTGCTGTTGGAGCAGGGCCTCGCCGAAGGGCGGAGCTGTAGGCAAATTCGGAACCAACTAGTCCACCGGGCACGCCAGCGATGGTGGAACGCCACCTGGCGCGACACCATGCAGGTCTGTGCACTGTCCTGAGGATGGCGTGGACAGTGGCGGAAAACGCCTTCGATCTGCGTTATGGGGTCAGTACTGGCAACCAGCGGAGCTCCACAATGAAGATCTATCAACGGCGTCAGGTGGTCATGGGTCTCGCGACTCTGGTCGGAGGCGCACTCACGAGCACCTCCGGGCACAGCGCATCAAAGAGCAAGAGCGGCACACAGCTGCGTCTGGTGGTCGAGCGCGCGGAATCACTGCAAGGGCTCAGCGGCAAGGCACTCCAGAGGGCGCTGCTGAAACAGGTGCGCATTCGGATAGCGGGCACCGAGGATACTCAGGCCGTCGCACTGTGCGCCGTGCGCGTAGAAAAAAACCGGGCCGTCGACACCTTCCTCTCGCAGCCCTTCAAAGCGGCACCGGGTGACGTCTATCTGCCCGGCGACATGTATCTACCGGGCCGCGACTTTCTACCTCAGTGCCTGCCGGGTGACATGTATCTGCCCGGTGACATGTACTACCCCGGAGACAGTATCAGCGCCTTTGCGGCGAGCGCTGCGGAAAATTCAGTGCGTGAAGCCGGCGCGACCAGCGGTCTTTTCCTGGTAGCCGTAGCAATGACGGGTAGCAAAACCGCGTCACGGGGGTCGGCATTGACCTCAGATAGCTGCTGACGGGTCCCGGGGAACGGTTGTCCTCTCAGAGCAGCATGGTAACCGGTGGCGGCAGAGCCCTCTCTCCTGCAGCCAGCGCAGTTGTCCACCGGTGCATGGCTACAACGTCTGCGTGCCCGTCGCCGTGAACCTCCGCCAGTATGGCAACGCCCTCCGCGCCGAACTCAATGGCACGGGGTATGTCTCCCCGATGCCAGTACACCGCCGCGAGCCGCCGCAGGGTATCACCTGCCAATTCATGTCGCTCACCCAGCAGCGTGCGGAAAATGCCCAGTGAACGTAGCAAAAGCGCTTCGGCCTCGTCGTACCGTGTCTGGCCATTGCGAGCGGCCGCGAGGTTGACCAGATCAATCGCCAACTCCCGACTCTGGGGGCCCAGTACACGCTCATCGATGGCCACAGCCTGTGCGAGGTAGGTAGCCGCCTCGTCAAACTCGCCAAGCTTAAGGTATGCGGTGCCAAGGCCACTGACGGCCGCCGCAATAGCCGGGCTATGTTCCTCATGGTTTTCCCGCAGGATTTCCACCGCGCGAACCAGATACGCGATGGCACCCTGCGGATCGCCCAGCTCCCTTCGGGCTGAGGCCAGTTGATTCAACAATACGGCGAGGCTTGGGTGACGCGGGCCCAGCACTTGCTCATCCACCGCCAGGGCCTGCTGCAGGTGATCCGCTGCTGCCGCGGGATCACCTGACTCCAGCAGGGCGATACCCAGGTTTCCTCTGGCGACAGAGGTCTGTGGATGGGTGTCGCCAAACAGGCTGCGGCGCATGGCGTAGGCATGCTGCAGCATGTCTATCGCCTCACTGTGGCGCGCTTCACGCGACAGCAGGGTGCCCAGAGCATTCAGGGTGGTGGCATGAGGCGCGCTGTCGATCGCAGCCCGGCGATGAAAGGTCAGCGCCTCAACCAGCAGATCTCGAGCTTCCGCATAGCGGCTGGTGACGATATGGACAATGCCAAGATTGGTGAGTGTTCGCGCGCGCCGCGCCAGCTCATCCTCTGGCAGCGTCGCCAGGGCGCGACGATGGTAGCCCTCGGCAACTTCCAGCCGACCCAGCTGGAAGTTGGCTTCGCCAAGTTCCGCGAGCACATCCGCCTGCATCAGGCGGCTGTTGTCCACCTCCCTTTCGAGCAGCGTCAGTGCCTGCAACAGAAGCTCATCCGACTGCTGGTACCGGCCGAGGCTGCGGCTCACCTGCCCCAGCACATGGAGCATGGTGGCCTGCAGTGCAGTATCGCCGTGGATTGCCCCTGCCCGCTCGATGCCGCGATCAACCAACTGAATGGCAGTCACGTCACCACCCCGCGACTCAGCCGGATCCGCGGCGCGGAACAGATCCACCAGATAGCCGCTGATCTGCTGCGCCTTCGCGGCTTCCCGCTCTGCCAGCAAGGCAGCGGCAGCCGCGCGATCGCGCTCGGTGGAAAGTCGATCAACATGCGCGGCCAATGCCGCCAGCACGACAAGCGGCACGACGAGAGACGCGGCTACCGCCAACGCGTTTCTGCGCAGGAAACGACCGGCTCTGTAGCGCCGGTTGCCGGCCCGGGCGAGCACCGGCAGGCGCTCGCGGTAGCGTTGAATATCGACGCTCAACTGTTCTACCGAGGCGTAGCGGTGCTCCGGCTCCTTGCGCAAAGCCACCTGGCAGATGGCATCAAGGTCGCCCCGCAGCGTGCGGGCCAGCCGCTCGGGAGTGCTCGCCCTGGCTGCCGCGAGTTGCCGGGGGTCTTCGTCATCTGCGTCCCGGGCCAGAACTCGCTCAGGCAAACTGGGCGGCACCTGGTGCAGAATCGCATCCTGGAACAGAGCGGGCTGGCCGTCGCGCACGCGGTAGGGTGAGCGCCCTGCGAGCAGCCTGTACAGCAAGACACCCAGCGCATAGACGTCAGTGGCGGTTGAAACACGCTCACCCAGCAACTGCTCGGGGCTCGCGTAAGCCGGGGTCAGCAGCCGTCCACCGGGCTCCGTCAGCTCGTTCCCCGGGGTGGAAGCGGCGTCGGACTGCAGGACTTTTGCAATGCCGAAGTCGAGCAGCTTCACCTGTCCGGCGTCGGTCACCAGGATGTTGCTGGGCTTCAGATCCCGGTGCACCACCAGCCTCTGGTGGGCATACTGCACCACCTGGAAGACCTGTTCCAGAAGAGTCAGTCTCTGTGAGACATCCAGCCGTCTGCGGTCACAGTATTCCGTGATGGGTGTGCCATCGACATATTCCATGATGAAATAGGGCCAGCCGTCATCCGTGACGCCGCCGTCCAGCAACCGAGCCAGATTGGGATGCTCGAGGGATGCCAGAATCCTGCGTTCTTCGCGAAATCGTTCCACAGATTCATCGCTGTCCAGCCAGCGACGGAGCACCTTGACAGCGACCGTTTGCTGGAACTCGCCGTCGTCTCGCTCACCCTTCCAGACAACGGCGGTGCCGCCCTTGCCCAGGCATTGCACAAGTTTATAAGGGCCTACGTGGCTTACGGTCGCGGGGCTTGAATCGTCGCCGGATGGCTCCCGCAAAGCTGCAGCTGCCAGCATGGCAACCGAGGCGGGGGCTCTGTCAAACAGGGCATGGGAGCGCGCCTCCGCATCCAGCAGACGGCCTACCGTTTCTGCCAATGCGGGGTCATCTTCACGGCAGCGAGCCAGCTGGGAGGCACGCTCCGCTGCGGGCAGATCGAGCAATGCACTAAACAGAGCATCTGCACGGACCCACTCCCCGGTGAGGGCAGCGCGCGATGGTATCGCATGTCGCGGTGACATCCGTGATCTCCTGACGTGGTGACGCCTTATCCTAGCTCAACAAGATCGTTGCGGGCGATAGCAAACATCGCACCGTAGCCTGAGAGCTCGGAGAGCCGTAGAAGTCAGGCCGGATTCAATGCATCCATGAGGTAGGCGCGGGCCCGTGACCAGTCGCGCTCCAGTGAGCGCATGGGGCGCTGCAACACCGTGGCGGCTTCCTGCATGGTCATCCCCGCGAACAGGCGGCACTCGGCGAGTGTCTCCAGGGCTGGATCCAGCTTGCCGAGCTCGCGCATTGCAGAATCGATTGCGATAACGTCAACGACGGACGTCGCCAGGCCATCGCCGTGGGAATCCGGGTCGAGCTCCAGTGGCACGGCACCGCCGCCTCGTTTCACCGCGCCGCGACGACGGGCGTAGTCAACGATAAGCTGACGCATCGCGGTGGAGGCCAGCTTCAGAAATTCATCTCTGGGCAAGGCGGCGTGTGCGTCATCGGCGCTCAGACGAATCCAGGCCTCATGCACCAGTGCGGTGGTATTCAGCGTCGCACCGGGACGGTAGCGCCGGAGCTGACGGTGCGCTGCCAGCCGCAGACCGCTGTACAGCGCGTCCAGCCGGCCTTCTACCAACGCTTGTGTTGTCACTGCATTGCCATCCCCGATCGCCCTCGCGGTGTCGAGGATTATACCCGCTCGTCACGCCGCCACAAGTGACCGCGTCACGGGAGCGACGGCGTTACTCGGATGTAGTTAAGCGTCGCTTTTCTTCTCTGCGCAGAATGTCCCGCTCACGGCGCAACTGATCGTAGCGAATTTTGATCTGGCGCTGCTGCTCGGCCGCCTCCGTCATCTGCCGCACGGCCTCCTGGCGCACCGGGTCAGCGGCGGCGCCGGCCTGCAGCAATCCGGGGTTCAGCATGCGCTGTTGTGACTCCAGGGCCTGCAGTTCGCTGCGCTCCTGCCATTCCAGCGCAAAGTCCTCATCCAGGTTCCTGCGTTCCCATGCTCGCAGCTTGGCGCCATGAAGATAGTCGCCCAACAGCCCCAGATGCCGCTCATGCAATCGCTCTACCTCGCGCTGTTCGCGTTCATTCCACTGCAGTTCAGTCCGCGTCAGCTCACCGCCGATGGGGCTCGCGATTATCGGTTGTGGCATCTGCATCAGCCCAAGCGCCTTCGCACGGTTGAGCACCCGCTGATCGCGCTCGGACAGCAGCGCATCCTTGCGCTCTTCCGCCGCCAGCTGCGCCTCATGCACGCGCATGGCACCGCTCTTGCGCGCAGCAAACACCGCATCCTGATGCGCTGCGGTCGCCTCCTCCATGGCACTCAACCGGTTGAGTAGCTCCGCCTCTGAGACCGCTGTGAGCGTGCCCGCCAGCCGCTTCTGTAACGCGGCTTCCAGGGCGGCCACTTCGCTCTCTGTCGCAGCTTCCAGCCGAACGCGCTCCAGGTCGAACTCCGTGTCCACCGCCCTGACGCGCTCCTGGTAATGCGACGCCATATCGCCCACTTCCAGACGCAAGGTCGTCACCGCGTCGTTGAGCTGCTGATTGCGCGCTTTGCGCAGCGCCCGGCGTTCTCGCTGCGCATCGCGACGCAGTTCCTTCAACTGGCGTTCGTCAAGGCCGGTATCGGCTCGAACGCCGACCGCCGGCAGCGCGGTGGTCAGCGTGACGGCCAGCGTCGTCACCGTCAGCATGAGCGCGCTGCTCAGCAGCGCGGCAAAGATCGGGGTTTTCAAGCTTGAACGTTGCAGGTATCTCATCGTGTTCTCTCCGGTCATGCCGTCTTGTTGTTCATCTCGCCATCGCGCCAGATTTTCAGCCACGCGTTGATGGTGTCCGCCAGATAACCTGCATCGCCCCCGGATACTGCCCACCCCACCAGCGGCACACGCGTGGCCGGGCTCGTGATGGAGAACACCAACCGCAGGTAGCGATCAGTCACTTCTGCACTGTCAAGGCTCTGCAGCGGGAACTCGAAGGTTTTGACTTCGAGACTGGAGACGCGGCGGATCAATACCCGCCCCGGCCCTGCCTCAAGTCGCAGCCGGGTGCTGCGGGTGAGAAAGAAGTGGCCCATACTGGCGAGCAGCGCGAGGGTCAGCCCCCAGGCAATTCCCTGCAGGAACTCGCCACCCAACAACTCGGCGAACGCGATGAGGCCGCCGATACCGACAACCGGGCCCAGCATAAGCCAGAGAAACATGCGTGGCAGTTCCAGCACCAGCTCCAGCGTTTCAGAGGTGTTCTCCAGGGCTTTCATGTCAACGCGCCCTCCACACCCGAGCCGGGTTGCTCCGGCACAGATTCAGACGGATCAAGCCAGCTATTCAGGGTGCTCACGGCGTACAGCAGATCCAGCGGGTCCGGACGGAACAGGTCCAGCGGTACTCGGGACAGCGTGTCACCCTGCGCAAGCACCAGGAGCAGTCGATACTCAGGCAGACTGTGCCGTCGATTGTGCTGCGTTTCCACCTCCAGCTGCTTCAGCGCGGGCAACGGATATTCGGCCACCTGATCCCCGAACATCGCTCGGGAGCGAATGCGGAGCGTGCCCGCACGCCGATCGGCATGGAATACGACCTGGCGCAGAATCTGCGTCATCAGGATCCATCCCAGAGCAGCCAGCAACAGGCTGCTCATGATGATTCCGCTCAAGGCACCCTCGAACAGGGCGCGCAGAAACGTAATGCCCAGAATCGCCACGACGCCGCCAAGGCCTACCAGCCAGTCGATCGGCATATGGGTCATCTCGAGCTCGGCGCTGGACTGTTTAATCACTCTCACGATGGGTATCCCTCGGCTGACGCAGCATGATCGTCGGGGCTTTCTTTGCAGCTTACGTCGCCTAACGCAATACACGGCACACTTCCGCCAGCAAAAATCCCGCTGGCGGAATATTTGCACGCAATCCGTTATAGCTACAGAAACCTCACGTGAAGGCGGAGAACCATGTCGAAACCCTGTGCCCCGGGCACGTATCCGGACCCTATCCGCAGGCCACGCCGCGTTGCGGGCGAATGGCAAAGTGGACTCTGTGCGCTGCTTTTCCTCTTCGGCCTATGGTGCCTGCTACTGGCACCTGACCTTGTGGCCCAACCCGAGGCGCCCCAGGCGAGCCCTGCCCCCGCGCCCGGTGACGCAGCGGCCAGTACGCCATTGCAGTTCAACACACCCTACGCGCTCGATGGAACCAAGCGACTGCAATTCACGCTGACACGGGCGCAATACGCCCTGGGCTGGACGGATCATGTCGCGACCAGGAGCGGTGGCGCCAACGCGGATGAAAAAATGCTGGTGATCTTCTTCACGGTTGAGAATGCCGGCACCGAGGAGATACGGTTCCGCGACAGCACGCTGGAATTCCTGGTGATCGACGAACAGGGACTGGTGCATGAACGCACTGCACCCATGGAGATTCGCACCGCACGTTTCACCGCCGCTGCAGCGGCGGCTGATCACCAGCTCAAGGAAACCCTGTTGCGGCCGAACTCGCCTCTACTGCTGTATACCGCGGTGCTTGTGCCGAAACGCCTGCGCATGAGCCAGTTGCTGGTGAGGCAAGGCAACAGTGAGCTCAGTTTTCCACTCTCCGGCCAGATTGAGCCACTACCGCCAGCCTTTCAGGAAGGACACCCCGAAGTGGTCCGTGAAGACATCGAAGTGGGCCCAGGGCAGTTCCTTCCAGGACCCTCGTTCGATATCCGTATCGACCGCTCCGAGGTCACCGATGACCCGGCGCGTGTCGGGCGCAAAGCGGCCCAGGGTAGTGAGCGCTGGGCACTGGTCAGCATGACTGTACGCAACCGGGCTGAGCGCGCACAGAAATTTTCCCGCGGCAGCTTCCGGGAAACCCGCATTGTCGACACCAGGGGTGAATGGCACGAGCCACGTCTCGTGCTGCACGCAGAGCGCGCGGAAAAATACGGCACGCCTATCGATCCGGGGAAAAGTGATCGCTTCATTGTCGCATTTCGACTGACCGAAGACGCCGCGCCCAAGACACTGAGGCTCCAGGTTACGGGAGCCGACGGCAATCTATCCCATCGTTTCCTGGTAGGCCTTCAGGGCGGTCCGCGGCTGAGCGACGCCGGGGAGGCGCCCGTCGCGCCGGGGGTTCTGTATGTGGGTGCCTACGCGTTGGTGCAGGCAGATGCCCCGCTGACCACGGTACTACCGGCGATACAGGCCGATGAGGCGGAGCCGGCGCCGCCCCCTGTCCCCTGGAGCTGGGATAGCATGCCGGGCTACACCGAAGCCAGCGAGGCGGCCGAGGAAGGCAGTGCAGCCAGCGATACGCCGGCTCCGACGCCACTGCAAAACGTTGCGATGTCCCTGGACAGCATCGAGGGCTGGGCGGTAACGGAGACCGACGGCGATGAGCCGTACCTTGTGGTCTGGAGTTTTCGCGGCAGCCTCGCACCCCAGGGCTACGGTACCGGCGTGGTTGTCCTTTCTGCGCCGATGGTGACCCTGGGCAACACCGGCTTTATGTCGACAGGGGGTGTTCCCTATGCGCCGGACAGCGACCAGTTCCGACAACGCTTTCCCTACACGTTCAACACTGTGCAGCCCTACGAGTTTTACGGCCTCGTGGTCACGCTCGCAGAGGCCGACAGCAGTTCCCACAATAGTCGAAGCGCCTTTGGTGAACGTCTCGGACAGGCAATGGACACGGTCATTCGGAGCCACGTCAATGGCGCGGCAGCCATTGATACCCGCGACGGCAGCAAGGCAACCCAGGAAGCCTACCTGCAACGGGTGCAGCAGATGCTCAACGCCATGCGCAGCGTGCGGGTGAACAACCTCTTCAGCGCCACGGCGGGTGCCAGCGGTGTCAACAGTGACGATTACCTCGCAACACGGGTCTATGCCGGTGTGCACCTGCCGGCACTGGGTACAGGAGGGTCCAGTGCTACCGTCATGCGCGGCTCGAAGACCTGGTCGGAACTGATCGAGGCTGGGTCGAACATGGGGCTGCCTGTCCCCTACGAGCTGCTTTGGCGGCACACAGTAACGCCGTAGGCGCCCTACCCAGGCGGTGCAGCGCTGCGCCGCCGGTTGCAAATTTTTGACATTACTTATGCCATAAAGTAGGCTCGTCTCCGACCAATCCACCGACTAGCACTGTCGGTTCACCGGCACGGCACCCATTAGCCCGCCCAAGGACAGCGATATACAGATTAGCATGGATGGCAAGACGAATCGGACCGCGATAAAAGGATCCGAATTCGTCTGTCGAATTCCTAGAATGAGCAGTTAGGGGTGCTATGGAATCCAGTGCCCGTGAGGTCGCCACAACCACCGCTGTTACAGGCTTGAACTGCAGCATACCATGTCCCCAAAACAACCGACTGATTCGGCAGGGTGGTTGTCCTGTTTGCGCCATAAGTATGGGTGCAGGTGTAGGGACCAAAGGGGGCGCTACTATTACAGAACTGCCAATAGGTCTCGCCTACGACATCACTCCAATTAAAATAGTACATTGACCCATAAAAATACCCCTGAGCTGGAGAATATCCCCACCCACAGTTCCCTGTATTAACGGCCGAAATCCACGCTGGTTTTGGAGGGGGAGGAGGAGGACAAATAGCACCAGGGAACTGGTTAGCTGTCCATCTGGAGCAAACTTGGCTCCTCTGTGAGGACGTTAAGCCGCATTGCCCGTTCACACAATTGATGAACGCTTTCCGTAAGTCGGCAACAGTAAACCCGCCGTCATCAACCAATGCCTGATTAGCTTGGGATGCAATATATACAAACAGACTCTCAGCTTTTGCCGGAAGCATGTCTTCACGAATGTCAATAAAAAGATTGCTTATTATTCGAGAGTCATTATAGAAAGTGCTTTCGGTGACAACTCTGTCGCTACCCCACGTTAAGCTGGTAGAGGGATTAAGGTGTCTAGTGGGACCACTGTTATACTGTACATAATCATTGGTCTGAAATGCTCGAACCGTGTCGGCGACGGCCTCCGAAAATGCCTTTCCCGTCGGCGTGGCTCGTATTGCTGTGTAATTCGGGTTAACACGGTTGTGCCACATGTGACCCGCTTCATGACCGGAAACATCTTTGCGCACGTAGGCTTGTGGCCCACCAAGTTCTGGATCTGTTGTCGTCCATTGGCCGATACTAATCACTGGACGTGCAGGAAAACGAACATGAAACCATCCCCCCGCACTTTGCTGAGTACTTAGGGATGCTCTGAACAACCCATGACTTCAGTCGTACAAAGCTCA
>TARA_R110001599_G_scaffold19942_9_pt1 | contig 20764 bp, 16 predicted proteins | sample TARA_R110001599 | Tara Oceans TARA_R110001599 (sample SAMEA4398360) | marine metagenome | biome: Polar Biome; feature: [MES] marine water layer (ENVO:01000295) within the mesopelagic zone...; material: water (ENVO:00002006), including particulate matter (ENVO:01000060) such as......
CATCTCCTCCCACAATGCGGGGGGAAACTCGTTTTTCAGATCAATGTCCGCCGCCATAGGCTTTACCCGCTCCTGCGCCCAGCGGTGCACCATCTCGCGCAGCGCATTCACGTCATCGCCCAAATCGAATTTCATGCTGGCGTTGAACATGCGCCCCTCCCAGAGTTTATTGAACAGTTGTTCATTACTTTACACGCTACACAAATCCAGTCAAGCGATTGTCAGTGCGCACGGAACCACCCGGCGTCGACCTTCGTTGTTTTCCCGGAACACATCAAAAGGTTAAGCATATCATGAGCACTTCTTTAGCAAAAGAATTCTGGGATCGGTTGGATGACACGCGCACCGGCATGCTGGCCGCTGACACTGCGCGGGCAATCCCGATGAGCCACTATGTCGACAGCGATGCCAAGGTATTGTGGTTTATCACCGCAAACGGGACCGAATTGGCAAAATCCGCGCAAACGGGCGCTTCGGCGGAATACATCGTCACAAGCAACGACGAACATCTTTACGCGCGCATCGATGGGCGTATTCAGGCCGTGAAAGACGAAGAAAAGCTTGACGAGCTGTGGTCAGCTGTTGCTTCTGCCTGGTTCAAGGACGGGCGCAAGGATGACGACATTCAGCTTGTACGCATGGACCTGACCGAGGCGGAAGTCTGGACCACCGGTGGCAGCATCTCGTTCCTCTATGAGATCGGCAAAGCCAACATGACCGACCAGAAACCCGATCTGGGCGAACATGGTACCTTGCGGTTCTGAAGCCACCTGGGCGGCAGCGCAGCAAAGCGTCTTTGGACGGTTCCCGCTGCGTAGGTCGAAAAGAGCACCGATATCACGCTCTTTTCGATGCCTAGCTTTGCTGAAAAACCGACGATACCTCTTCGCGGATGATCCGAGCGATTAAACTGCAATCGTCTATGCTGAAGGTCAAAGGGACCCGCATGTCGACAAGTCCGGCCAGTATCTGGTCGCTTTTTGGCAATGCCGTGATGTCGGCATACCGCCAGCTGTCATATCTGCTGGTATATCCCGATGGCACGGCCGCGCCGAACCACTTGAGCTCCACTCCGCGTTTCTTGCATCGTGACAATACGTCATCGACCTTGGCTGTGGTCCATTGGCGCAACAGAAACTGAAACGATGAACCGACAAAATGTTCATTCGGGTTCCGTTCGACTATGGTTAAACCGGGGGTGTGCTGCACCCCTTTCTCCAGTGTGTGATAGCGTTGATTCCAGCGGGCAACCTGACTGTCCAGGGCGCGAAGCTGCGGGCGCAGGATCGCCGCCCGAAGATTATCCATTCGGCCTGAAATGTTGGGCGTTTCGTATTTCAGCTTCTCGAACGCCGCAGCGGGGGGGCTGGCCAGATGCCGATCGAAAAGCATATAGGAACCCGAAAGCAGTATCGCCCGCGCCGCGATCGCGGGGTCGTCGGTGACCAGCAACCCGCCTTCGCCTGCATTGACATGTTTGTAGGTCTGGCATGAATAGCATCCCACGGCCCCATGACGGCCCGATGGGGTCGATCGCCATGCCGCGCCCATCGTGTGGGCACAGTCTTCTATGACGGTGACCCCCGCAGCATCACACAGCGCCATCAGCGCATCCATATCGCAGATATGACCCCGCATATGGCTAAGCAACAGCACCTTCGCTTTGTCCAGCTTCGTCGCAAGATCATCCAGATCGATCACCAGCTTGTCGGTCACCTCGACCAGCACAGGCACAGCGCCCACTGCCGCAATCGCACCGGGCACCGGGGCCAGCGTGAAGGCATTGGATAAAACCCGGTCGCCGTGCCCAATGCCGACGGCGCGTAATGCCGTAGCGATTGCATACCCGCCCGATGCCACGGCAAGACAGTATTTCGCACCAACCGAAGCCGCGAACTCCTGTTCAAGCAGTGCTGTTTCCGACACCTCGGCGTCAGCAGTGTTGTAACGGTGCAAACGCCCGTGGCGCATCACCGCCACCGCAGCAGCGATGGCGTCTTCCGGGATGGGTTCTTGTTGGGTAAAACTGCCTTTGAACACCTCTGACACGTCAGGCTGCCCCAATCAGACGCGTCACGATCTCGGGCAGATCAGCATAGTCGTCCAGCAAGGCATCGGGCATGAGGGCGGCCATATCTGCACCCGAAGGGCCAAAGGACACCAACACACATGGCACCCCCGCAGCGGTGGCGGTTTTGCGATCGGTATCCGTGTCGCCAACCAACAGGCACATCGCCGGATCGCCCCCCGCACGCCGTGCTGTTTCGAACAGATGCTCCGGGTCAGGCTTTCGTATCGCCAGTGTATCCGCCCCTACCATCGCGCCAAAGGCTTCGCGCACGCCCAAGCGCGACAACAACGTGTGGGCGAGCGCCTCGGGTTTGTTCGTGCAGACCGCCACGCGATATCCAGCCGCTTTCAACGCCTCGACCGCGGCCATTGCGCCGGGGTAAAGCACAGTATGGGTATCGATCTCGCGGGCGTATGCCTCGAGAAGCAGGGGGTAGTATTTATCGATCGTTGCTTCGTCGTCGCCGCGGCCAAGACGGTCCAGACCGAGGCGCAGCATAGCCCGCCCGCCCTTTAGTGCGGTACCGGCATCGGTACGCGCATCCAACACATCGCCTTCGCCCATTGCGCGGAAACACGCGTTTGCCGCCGCGATCAAATCACCACTGGTATCTGCCAAAGTCCCGTCGAGATCGAATACTACCGTTTTCATCGGCGTTCCTTTGCTGGAAGTTGTTGCAGCACGAAATGTTCTTTGATGGTTGATAGCCTTGCGCAAAATAACCAACAAGGTAAAGAGAGCCTGCACTAATTGATTAAAGAGATTACACATGGAAGTTGCGCTGATCCTGTTGGCCGCTGGCAAAGGCACGCGGATGCAATCGGAATTACCCAAGGTGTTACACACCATCGCGCACGCCCCGCTGTTGGAACACGCAATGGCATCGGGTGCCGCCCTGTCACCGGCCCGCACTGTCGTGGTCGCAGGGCACGGTGCCGATTTGGTAAGCGCCGCGGCCACGGCCTTTGACGAAGAGGCGCATGTGGTCGTCCAGCCCGAGCAGCTAGGCACCGCACATGCCGTGGGTCAGGCCCGCGAAGCCCTGCAAGGCTTTGATGGGACTGCGATCGTGCTCTATGGTGACACGCCCTTTGTTCGGACCGAAACGCTCGAGGAAATGTGCGCGGCCCTGACCCACAATGATGTTGTGGTTCTGGGGTTCGAAGCCGCCGATCCCGCGCGCTATGGTCGGTTGATCATGCAGGGAAACACGCTGGATCGGATCGTCGAATTCAAGGACGCCACCGATGAACAGCGCGCGATAACGCTTTGCAATAGCGGCGTAATTGCGTGCAACTCCAACCTTCTTTTCGACCTGATTGACGCAGTGGGCAATGACAATGCGTCGGAAGAATATTACCTTACGGATATCGTGGCAATCGCGCGGGAACGCGGTCTGAAAGCCACCGCTGTCACCTGCGACGAAGCCGAAACCATGGGCGTTAATTCGCGCGCAGATCTTGCTGCGGCTGATGCTGCATTTCAGTCGCGCGCCCGGGCGGCCATGCTGGAGGACGGGATTACCCTGATGGCCCCCGAAACGGTTTACTTTGCCCGCGACACCTACATTGGCCGCGATACGGTGATTGAACCCAATGTTGTCTTTGGCCCCGGTGTAACGATTGAATCCGGCGCGACGATTCGGGCGTTCAGCCATCTTGAGGGCTGTCATGTCGCGCGCGGTGGTATCATCGGCCCCTATGCACGCCTGCGCCCCGGCGCGGAGCTGTCGGAAGATGTGCGCATCGGTAATTTTGTCGAAGTCAAAAATGCGCAGATTGCCGAAGGTGCCAAGGTCAACCACCTTAGCTATATCGGCGATGCCACCATCGGTGCCAAAGCTAACATCGGTGCCGGGACGATCACCTGCAACTATGACGGCGTGATGAAGCACCATACCCACATTGGTGCCCGGGCCTTTATCGGATCCAACACCATGCTGGTGGCCCCCGTTCACATTGGCGATGGGGCCATGACCGGATCAGGATCGGTTATCACATCCGATGTAGAGGCCGACGCCCTGGCTCTGGCACGGGCACCGCAGGTAGAGAAACCTGGCATGGCGCGAAAACTGATTGAAATGTTAAAGGCCAAGAAGGCCAAACAACACAGAGGGAGCTAATCATGTGTGGAATTGTCGGGGTCCTCGGACAGCACGAAGTCGCTCCTATTCTGGTCGAAGCGCTGAAGCGTCTTGAGTACAGGGGATATGACAGCGCAGGCATAGCCACAGTCCACGAAGGTCAACTCGACCGTCGCCGGGCGGTGGGAAAACTGGTGAACCTGTCGGATCTGTTGGTTCATGAACCGCTGGCAGGCAAATCCGGAATCGGTCACACCCGTTGGGCCACCCACGGTGCTCCGACAGTTGCGAATGCGCATCCCCACATGGCCAGCCCGGTTGCCGTTGTCCATAACGGGATCATCGAGAACTTTCGCGAGCTTCGGGCAGAACTGTCCGCGAAGGGCGTGACATTTGTCAGCGAAACAGACACCGAGACCGTGGCGCTGCTGACCCAGCTACACATGAACGAAGGCCTGAGCCCGATCGAAGCGGCTACGAAGACCATCAAACGCCTGCATGGTGCCTTTGCATTGGCACTCCTGTTCGACGGTGAACCCGATTTGATGATCGGTGCCCGCAAGGGGGCCCCTCTTGCGATAGGATATGGCGACAACGAGATGTTCTTGGGCAGCGATGCGATTGCGCTGTCGCCCATGACAGACCGGCTTACCTATCTCGAGGAAGGCGACATGGCCATCCTCAGACGCGCATCGGTAGAAATCTATGATGCGCATGGCCAGCTTGCCAATCGGGCGATCAAGACCATCAGTCTGGACAATACCCGCGTGAACAAAGACGGCCACAAGCACTTTATGGCCAAGGAAATCGCCGAACAGCCCAGCGTCATCGGTGCGGCGTTGTCGCAATACTTGACCGCCGATGGCCAGATTGTGTTGCCCGACCCCGGGTTGGACTTTACAGCCATTGACCGCATCACGATGGTCGCCTGCGGCACTGCCTTTTACGCATGCCTGACCGCGAAATACTGGTTCGAGCAAATTGCGCGCCTTCCGGTCGAGGTCGATGTTGCTTCGGAATTCCGCTATCGTGAACCGCCGATATCCAACCGCACCATGGCGCTTTTCGTCAGCCAGTCAGGCGAAACCGCGGATACGCTGGCCGCGCTACGGTACTGCGCAGACAAAGCCGATACGATCACATCGGTCGTCAACGTCACTGAATCGTCAATCGCGCGCGAAAGCAATCTTGCCCTGCCGATCTATGCGGGCGTCGAAGTCGGCGTTGCGTCGACCAAGGCCTTCACCTGTCAGCTTACAGTCCTGTTTCTTCTGGTGCTCAAGGCGGCGGTGGATCGCGGTGCCATCACACAGGAGCAGCTCGCCGATCATATCTCTGGGTTGCGCTCTATCCCGTCGCTTATCAACGTCGCGTTGGAACAGAACACGGCGATACGTGATGCTGCGCACAAGCTCTCATCTGCGCGCGATGTTCTGTTCCTGGGACGGGGGCCGATGTTCCCACTGGCGCTTGAGGGTGCCCTTAAACTTAAGGAAATCAGCTATATACACGCCGAAGCTTATGCGTCAGGAGAGTTGAAACACGGGCCCATCGCGCTGATTGATGAAGACGTACCTGTTGTTGTCATGGCCCCCAAGGATAACCTGTTCGATAAGACCGTAAGCAACATGCAAGAGGTGATGGCGCGGCAGGGCAAGGTCATTTTGATCTCGGACCGGACCGGCCTTGACGAAGAATCCGAAGGGACTTGGGCTCAGATAGAGATGCCTCGGATCGCCGATGCACTGGCCCCGATCCTGTATGCTATCCCGGCGCAACTGTTGGCCTATCATACCGCCATCGCCAAAGGTACCGACGTGGATCAGCCCCGAAATCTTGCCAAATCGGTTACGGTCGAATGAACACCTCTCGATATCTTGAAGCACTGACCGCGCTGTCAGATGAGTCATCGATACCGAAAATGCAGGCTTATCATAAGATCGACCGGCCCTATCTGGGCGTGAGCAACCCCCATATAAACGACCTGACCAAGGCGTGGCGTGATGAACTTGACCTCGCCGACCGCATTACGTTGGCCGCGACGCTGTGGGATACCGACATATTCGAGGCGCGCGTCGCCGCAGCGAAACTGCTGACCCAAGCCCGGATGCGCCCCGATGACGCGGCAGCGTGGGAGTTGTTGCAAAGCTGGGTGCCCGATTTTGACAGCTGGGCTATCGCCGATCACGCTTGTAGCGCCATCCAAAAGCGGCTGCTTGCCGATCCAGCGCGCCTGGACGCAGTGGAACTCTGGACGCAATCAGGCGATCTTTGGGCGCGCCGCGCCGCTCTTGTTGCGACCCTGCCTTGGGCCAAGCAGAACAACCCCAAACCCGATGAAATCGAAGCCCGTGAGCGCATTCTTGGCTGGGCATCGGGTTATCTGCCTGTCAGAAATGGTATCATGCAAAAGGCAATTGCGTGGTGGGTCCGTGACCTGAGCCGGCATGATCCGAAACGTGCGGCGGATTTCATTGCACAGAACCGCAGCCTGATGAAATCCTACGCGATCAAGGAAGCGTCACGCTACCTGCCCGAAGTCGAGCCGGACGCCGAGGGTTAATCGGCGGTTTCGCCGCTAGCTTCAGGCAAAATGTCACACCCGGTTCCATCAGCCCCCCGTGGACACATTCACCGTAGTCAGATCTGTCAAAGACGCACCGATCAGGCGCAGTGCGGCCAGCGACATGCGGCTACCGGCAGAGGCCGATCCCGCGATCGGTAGCAATGTCGCGGTGGATGACTTGCCAGTGGCAGGATTGGTCACGCGGCCCTGCATTTCGGTCTTTACCAAAGGTGTTTTCAACCACAATCCAGGCTCTGTCGCATTGCCTAGTGATGCGACAGTGGACCCAAGTTGCGTGGCACCCGTCTTGGCAGGGCGAGAAGCTGCGGCGCGTTGTTTGGGGGTTGTCGTATCCAGCGCTTCGGCGGTTTTCGCGGTCGGAGACGGGGCTGCCGCTTCGGTGACAGAGGCCAAGGCGGACGGGTCGGCCAAACTGCCGTCGCCCGAACCGCCGCTGGATAGACCGTTGGCAGACCCGATCGCCGAAGCCGACGATGCCGCAGTCGGTAGCGCGCCCGTGCCGGTACCACGGTCAGCCGTCATGCCGCACGCGGTGACGCCGAACATCACCACACCAATAACAAAATAATGTTTCATGCGGCCAAGACTACGCGCGCGCGGCTGTTGCTTCAATCAACTAAATGCCACTTGCCCCCGCATGGGCCGATGTTTACCTATACTGTATGAATGCACCTTTGATTGACCCTTTCGCCCGCGCTATCACATACCTGCGTGTCTCTGTCACAGACCGCTGCGATTTTCGCTGCGTCTATTGCATGTCCGAAAACATGACCTTTCTGCCGAAGAAAGAGCTTTTGACGCTGGAAGAACTGGATCGTCTCTGCACCAACTTCATTGATCTGGGTGTGCAAAAACTGCGGATTACCGGCGGAGAGCCGTTGGTTCGCAAGGGGATCATGACTTTCTTCGACAGCATGACGCGCCACCTGGACGCGGGCACCCTGAAAGAGCTGACACTCACCACCAACGGCAGCCAGCTTGAACGCTTTGCCAGTGATCTTTATGCGGCTGGCGTGCGCCGGGTCAATGTGTCCCTGGATACGCTTGACGACCAGAAGTTCGCCGATATCACCCGGTGGGGCCGTCTGCCTCAGGTGTTGCGCGGCATCGACGCGGCGCAAGCGGCGGGGCTGCGGGTCAAGATCAATGCGGTGGCTCTGAAAGGCTTCAACGAATCCGAACTGCCCAGCATGACCGCCTGGTGTGCGGACCGCGGGATTGACCTGACCTGGATCGAGGTCATGCCGATGGGTGACCTGGGCAATGAAGATCGGCTTGGCCAGTATTGGTCGCTGAAAGACGTGCGCAAGACCTATGAAAACCACTACACCGTGACCGACCTGGCCGAGAACACCGGCGGTCCTGCCCGCTATGTCCGGCTTGAGGAAACTGGTCAGAAAATTGGTTTTATCACCCCGCTAAGCCACAATTTCTGCGAAAGCTGTAACCGCGTGCGGATCACCTGCACCGGAGAAATCTTCATGTGTCTGGGTCAGGAAGACGTAGCCGATCTGCGCGCGCCCCTGCGCAACCATCCTGATGACGATGCCCCGCTGAAAGATGCGATCCGCGCCGCGATCAACCTCAAGCCCAAGGGACATGACTTCGATTATTCCCGTCAGAAGCTTGACGGGCAGATGCCCCGCCACATGAGCCATACGGGCGGCTGATCGGGGCATGTCTGCCCCGCTTCTGTATCGCGCATGGGTCCTTGCAAGCATGGTCCTGGCACCGTTCGCGGCGCGGTCGTCCATGCGCAAGTTGCACGCGCAGGGCGTCACGACAAAGCGCAGTCGGGAAAAGCTGGGCCATGCCACGCAACCCCGGCCTCAAGCGGGCCCGCTTGTGTGGCTGCATGCAGCATCGGTGGGCGAGAGCCTGTCGGTCCTGGCGCTCATTACCCGAATGGGCCAGATGTTGCCCACCGCGCAGTTTCTGATCACTTCCGGCACCGCGACCTCGGCCAAGCTGGTTGCGCAGCGCTTGCCGCCCCGCACCATACATCAGTTCGCCCCATTGGACGCGCCGCGCCCCGTCAAGCGGTTCCTGAAACACTGGCACCCCGACGCGGCGATTTTTGTGGAAAGCGAACTGTGGCCGCAAATGCTGCGCCGCACCCACGCAACCGGGGCACGCATGGCGCTGGTCAACGCTCGCATGTCGGAAAAGACCGTGTCATTTTGGGCCGATTGGCCCCGGGCCGCGCGGTATATCTTTGACGTATTCGCGCTGATCCTGACCCAGAACGATGCAATGGCGCGAAATATGCTTCGGATGCATGCCCCTGAAGACCGCGTCGCACGCGGCGTGAACCTGAAATCCTTGGCCGGCCCGCTTCCGGTGGATGCCAATGCGCTGCCAGAGGTCCGTGAAACATTGGCTGACCGACCGACCTGGGTCGCATCTTCGACCCATGACGGCGAAGAACGTGCTGTGCTGTCGGCCCATCGCACCCTGCTGAAGCGGTTCCCCGATCTATGCCTGATCCTGGCACCCCGCCATCCCGAACGCGGCGATATCGTTGAGGACTTGATCAAAGCAGCAGGTTTATCGTGCCGACGGCGCAGCCGGGGCGACGCGCCTGGCGGTCAGGTCTATCTGGCCGATACAATGGGCGAACTGGGCTTGTGGTATGAAGTCTCGGAGATTGTCTTTCTGGGCGGTTCGCTATTGCCGATTGGTGGCCATAATCCGTTTGAGGTCGCGCAATCCGGGGCGGCGGTACTGACGGGCAATCATGTAGCGGCATTCGCCGAAACCTATGCCTTGCTTGAAGCCGAAGGTGCGGCACGTATCATCGCAGATGGGGACGACCTTGCCGCGCGGGTCGCGCAATTACTGACCAACCCGGATGAATTGACCGCGATGACATCCGCGGCGCAGCGCTTTGTCGCCGCCCAGGACGACCAGCTTGACGCGATTGCCACCCGCCTTATCACAGCCTTGGAGCTAGACCGCGCATGACCCATCCGCTTGCCCAGACTGACGTGATTGCCCCGAATTTTAAACGCAGGTTAAGCGGCGTCACGGCCACCGTGATGCGCTTGGTTCCGTTGCAGGCACGCAGTATTTCCATCGTCGCAACCGGCCCTGTCGTGCCGGAAGACGTACCCCAGGTACCGTTGCTGTCCCTGCTCACGATGTCGCGGCGTGGTCCGTCTGGTTGGCGGGTCTGGCATGCACGGCGTAATGTCGAGATGTTGGGCGGGCTTGCCCTGCGCTATGTCCTGGGCAAGCGATTAAAGCTGATGTTCACCTCTGCCAGTCAACGCAGGCAAACCGGCCTGACGCGTTGGTTGATCCGGCGCATGGATGTGGTCGTGGCCACATCTGATCGCACGAACGCTTATCTTGAAAATCCGGGCCACGTGATCATGCACGGCATCGACACCGAAGGGTTCTCTCCGTCGCCCGACCGTGCGGCGTTAAGAGCCGACCTGAAGCTGCCCGTCACTGCGACGCTTGTCGGATGCTACGGCCGCATTCGTGCACAGAAAGGTACCGATGCCTTTGTAGAGGCGATGCTGCCTGTGCTGCGTGCCAACCCGGAAGTGGTGGCCCTGGTCATGGGACGTGCGACCGAAAAATACGAAGCGTTTGAACAGGGTCTGAAAGAACGGGTGCGCGCCGAAGCGATGCAGGACCGGGTGTTGTTTCTGCCTGAAGTGCCCGTCGGCGACATGGCCGATTTTTACCGCGTTCTTGACCTGTACGTGGCGCCGCAACGCTGGGAAGGCTTTGGACTAACCCCGATTGAGGCGATGGCCTGCGGGGTTCCGGTGGTGGCGACCCGCGTCGGGGCCTTTGAGAAGCTGGTCGTGCAGGACACAACCGGACTTTTGGTCGATGCAGATGATATCCCCGCCCTGTCTGACGCTATCAACAGCGCATTGTCCGACCGCGACCGGTTGGCCAATTGGGCCGTGGCCGGACGCAGCTATGTCATGTCTGACTTTTCCATCGAACGCGAAGCGGCCGCGTTGGTAAAGATCTATCGCCGCCTATTGAAAGCCGAAGGCTAGGAACGGCAATTCGAGGCCGCCTGTGCAGGGTTAGAGAAAGGGGCGCAAAGTCCATTGCCCCCCTTTGACCATCTCAATTCAGGGGCATGCGCTGTTCCGCAAGACCTGCCCACCAGCTACAACCCGCCGGAATCACGTCATCGTTGAAGTTGTACATCGGGTGGTGGACCATCGCGGTATCACCGTTTCCGACCAGAATATAAGCGCCGGGCCGTTCTTCGAGCATGAAGGCAAAGTCTTCTCCGCCCATGACAAGCGGTGCCTCATCGCACTGACCCGATACGCTGCGCGCGACGTTTGCGGCAAATTCGGTCTGGGCATCATGGTTCACCATCACCGGATAGTTGCGCACGTACTTGACCCGTGTCACCGCACCGAAGGTCGCCGCGATACCTTCGCAAATCTCGGTCACACGTTTTTCGGCCAGATCCCGCAGGTCGTTCGACAAGGTACGTACTGTCCCCAGAAGGTTTACCCGTTGCGGGATCACGTTAAACGCCTTTGAAGACGATTCGATCGACGTGATCGACACCACAATATTGCCCACCGGGTCCGCATTGCGGCTGACGATGGTTTGCAACGCGGTGATGATATGTGCGGTGACGACCCCTGTATCGATTGTCTCGTGTGGTTTGGCTGCGTGACCGCCCAGACCTTCGACCTCGATTTCCAACAGATCAGTCGCCGCAAAGAATGGCCCCGTGCGGATGCTGAACTGGCCTGCGGGAATGCCAGGCCAGTTATGCATGCCATAGACTTCCTGGATGTTCCAACGGTCCATCATACCGTCGTTACACATTTCGCGTCCCCCGCCGCCACCTTCTTCGGCGGGCTGGAAAATGACCACGACGGTACCGTCGAAATTACGTGTCTCCGCCAGATATTGTGCCGCCCCCAGCAACATGGCCGTGTGCCCATCGTGACCACAGGCATGCATCGCGTTTGGGGTTTTCGACGCATATTCAACGCCGGTCTGTTCATGGATAGGTAGCGCATCCATATCGGCACGCAGACCGATGACCTTGCCGGACGTGGTTGAATTTCCCTTGATCACTCCGACCACGCCGGTGCGGCCGATACCTTCGACCACCTCGTCGCAACCAAAGCTGCGTAACTTTTGTGCGACCGTGGCGGCGGTGCGATGGGTTTCGAACAAGATTTCGGGATGTTCATGCAGATCACGACGCCATTCGGTAATGTCTTTGTGGAGTTCGGCAAATCGGTTTTTCACGGGCATTTCAGGCAGTCCTTCAGAGTGATCATATCCGCATGCAGCAAAGCCTGCACTAGGCGGGCAATCGGGTTTCCACCATCTCCGCGAACCAACTACAGCCGGCGGGAATGGCATCATCGTTAAAATTGTACATCGGGTGGTGGACGGTCGGGCCATCCCCGTTGCCCAGCATGATATAAGCGCCGGGACGTTTGTTCAGCATATACGAAAAATCTTCCCCTGCCATGATAGGCGGCGTGTTTCTATCCACCCCCGGTGTCACTTTTTCGGCAGCATCGGCCGCAAAGCCGGTGTTTTCCTCGGCATTGATAGTGATTGGATACCCCCGTTCATAGGTGATATCTGCCTGACACTGATAAGCCGCACAGGTATGTGTCACGATCGCCTCGAGCCGTTCCTGGGCCAGATCCCGCACGCCCGCATCCAAGGTACGGACGGTGCCGCGCAGGCGCACGGTTTGCGGCAGGACGTTGTGACTGTCTGTATCGGACCGCAGGGTGCAGACCGACACGACAACCTGTTTAATCGGGTCAACGTTTCGGCTGGCGATGGATTGCAGCGCGATCACGACATGGGCCGCGGCAAGATTGGTATCGATCGCCTCGTGCGGTGCGGCTGCATGACCGCCCTGCCCGGTTACGGTAATGTCGAACTCGTCCGCTGCGGCCAGCAATGGTCCTGAACAGATCGCGAATTCCCCGACCGGGTGGCCGGGCATATTGTGCAACCCATATACTTCGTCAATTGCCCAACGATCCATCAGGCCTTCCTCGACCATGACATTTCCACCGCCGCCACCTTCTTCGGCAGGTTGGAAGATCAAGACGGTCCGCCCATCGAAATTGCGCGTCTCGGCCAGATACTGCGCCGTCCCGAGCAGAATCGCCGTGTGGCCGTCGTGGCCGCAGGCGTGCATCTTGCCGGGGGTCTTCGACTGATACTCAAGACCCGTTAGTTCGGTGATCGGCAGCGCGTCCATATCCGCGCGCAGGCCGATCGTGCGCCCGGACTTGTTGGTCTTACCCTCGATAACAGCGACAACCCCCGTCTGCGCGACGCCGGTGGTAATGTCACTGATGCCAAAGCTGCGCAGCTTTTGTTCAACAAACGCAGAGGTTCGCGGCAGATCGAACATCAATTCGGGAATTGTATGCAGGTGGCGACGCCAGGCGGTGATCTCGGCGTGGGTGTCAGCAAAGCGGTTCTTGATCGGCATCGGGGGCTCCGTTTCGTGGGGGTTGCGCGTCAAACATTGGGGCCAAGGATCATCGGGCTGCCATCGGTAAAGCGTGACAGGCGGAAGCGGGACAGATCGTGACCGACCTCGCCTCCCGTTGCAAGGGCCGCAAGCACGCGTCCCATTCCTGGCCCGATCCCGAACCCGTGTCCTGACATTCCGGTGCCGATGGTCAACCCGGGCAACCTATCCACACGGTCCACCACGGGCACGATATCGGGCATCGTGTCAATCATCCCTGCCCATGCCGCCTTGAGCTTCACCGGCGGCAAGTCCGGGAACATTTCAGCAAAGTTTCGAAGCAAACGCCTGATCTTGCCCATGTTTGGGGCCGGATTCAGTATACGCATCGCTTCAAACGGCGTACTTTCATCGCCGCGCCAGCGGCGCTTGGTTGTCCATGCATCAGGAAACCCCGTTGGAGCAAACGGATGCAGAACCTGGCCGAACGGATTGGCGCGCAGTTGGGTCATGTAATGCGGCAAGGCGCGCCACGCATCGGGTCCGATGAAAAGCTCCGGCGCACCCGGTGGTGCTAGGGTATAGCCTCCATCTTCGCGCCGCCTGAATGCAACTTTTCGATTTGCGGCCGCACCTGCGTAAATCTCGGGCAACGGTTCGGTGGCCGCAACATTTTCGCGTACCGAAAGCTGCGGCATACTGACGCCGTGATTGCGCAAAAACAAGGCAGACCAGGCCCCGCCTGCCAGCACGACATTATCCGCAGCAATCCGGCCCTGTTCAGTGACGACACCCGACACCCGTCCGTCCGTGATGTCCAGCGATCTGACAGCACAGCTTTCGATGATCTGGACGCCTTCGCGGGCTGCAATCGCCGCAAGCGCAGGCACCGCTACCCAAGGTTCCGCACGCAGATCCGACGGCGTGACCAGCGCACCCAACGATGGTCCGGCCATGCCGGGAAACAACGCCGCGACCTCTGCTTGGGACAAGATCTTGCTGTCTACGCCGTTGGCCCGGGCGTGGGGCAACCATTCTTCGTAATCGGCAAGCTGCCTGGCCTTGCTGGCAAAATACGTGATGCCTCCTTGGCGCAGCCCGATATCGACGTTTGTTTGCGTCGCCAGTTCGCGCCACAGCCGTTGCGCCTCTGACATAATCGGCATTTCATCAGGGTCGCGGCCCTGCTGGCGTATCCACCCCCAGTTGCGGCTGGATTGTTCAGCAGCGACCCGGCCCTTTTCCAGCAACGCCACCTTCAAGCCGTCACGCGCCAGAAATAACGCCGTGCATACGCCGATGATCCCGGCCCCAATCACGACAACGTCGGCTGCATCCGGCTGTGGTCCGGGATAGGTGATCGGCGTATCATGATTGATCGGAAACTGCATGGCCTGCCTTTTTGGGTCGGTTCGTTGTGGGTCCCTATACCGACCCGTCGCTAAGCTGACAGTCGGGTAATCAGATCGCGCATGAAGCTATGCCCGGCCTCGAATTGTGATACTTCGATATATTCATTTGGTTGATGCGCTTGCGCGATATCGCCCGGACCACAGATAACAGCGCTATAGCCGGCCTCCTGAAACTGTCCGGCTTCGGTACCATAGCTGACCTTGTGACTGGCATTATCCCCGGTGATTTGCCGAACAAGGGTTTCGGCCAGACCGTCTTTCTCTGGCTCAAGCGCGGGCACGTCGAAACGGGGTGTCACCTCGATATAGGTCTCTGGCACGACCTCTTGCATCTGCTTTTCGACTTCACGCACCTTTTCCAGATAGGCGTTACCCCAGGCATGCTTGTCTTCACCGGGAACAACGCGGAAATCCATCGCGAAATAGCAGTCCTTGGCGGTTATGTTGTGCGCGGTACCGCCCGAAATCATGCCGACATGCGCGGTGGTAAAGGGTGGGTTGAACATCGCCGCCAGCTCTGTGGGTTTGTCGGCCATATTCTGTGTGTTGGTATCGTTGGCCCATTCGATCAACTTGGCCCCCGCCATGATTGCGTTGACCCCGGTATGCAAAAGCGACGAATGCACCTCGAACCCAACCACATGGGTATTGAAACCGATACCGCCCTTGTGACCCGTCACCGCCTGGAGGTTGGAGGGTTCGCCGACAATGACCATCGCACCTTGCGGCAGCGCCGACTGCATCGCCTGAATCATCGGCGGCGCACCGGTACAACCGACTTCCTCATCAAAGCTGAGGGCAAGCTGAAGCGGGCGTTTGACACCGGCGTATCGGGCTTCGACCAAGGCCCAGATTGCCAGTGCATCGAACCCCTTCATATCGCAGGTACCACGGCCATAATAGCGCCCGTCACGTTCGACGACGCTAAAGGGGTCACTGTCCCACGGCTGGCCATCTACGGGCACGACATCGGTGTGCCCCGAAAGCACAACGGCTCCTTTCTCCATAGGGCCGACATGGGCAAACAAGGCGTGTTTCGGCTGATCCGGGTCGATATAGCGATGCGACGCGATACCATGGCCATCAAGATAGTCAGCGACCCAGTCAATCAGTGGAATGTTGGTATCGCGTGATACAGTTGGAAAACCTATCAGCTTTTCCATAATGGCAAACGGGGTCATGCGCGACGTCATCGATTTGATCCTTTAGTACCCACTGTCGGTGGTAAGCACCTGATGGCCAGGGGACACGGTTTTGTAGACTGAGGCCTCGGCGACATAATCCGTCGGGTGAATGGGTGAAGGAATGGGTTTGAAATTCAGCTCGCTTTCCTGTTTCCTCATCCGCGGATCCGCAATCGGGACGGCTTTCATCAGCGCTTGGGTATAAGGGTGCTGAGGGTTCTCGAAGACTTGCGACCGCGTCCCCATTTCCACGATCCGCCCAAGATACATCACCCCGACATGGTGGCTGACGCGTTCAACCACCGCCATGTCATGGCTGATGAACAGGAACGACAGCCCAAGTTCGTGTTGCAGCTCAAGCATCAGGTTGACCACCTGCGCCTGTACCGAAACGTCCAGCGCCGATACGGCTTCGTCTGCGATGATAAGCTTGGGGTTCAACGCAAGGGCACGCGCAATCGCCACCCGCTGCCGCTGACCGCCCGAAAGTTCGTGGGGAAACCGGCGCATGAAACTGCGCGGCAATTCGACGCGATCAAACAACATTTCAATGCGTTTGGTCAACGCTTCGCCCTTGAGGGTGCCGAAATTGTGGATCGGTTCGGCAACCTGATCAGACAATTGCATCTGGGGGTTCAGCGACGCGAACGGATCCTGAAAGATCATCTGCATGTCCAGACGCGCTTCGCGCAGGCCCTTGGCGTTCAACGCCATGATGTCCTTGCCGTCGATGTTGATTTCACCTGACATTGGTTCGACCAAACGCAGCACCGATCGCCCCGCCGTGGATTTCCCGCAACCCGATTCCCCCACGAGGCTGAGAGTCTGGCCTTTGTTTATCGTAAACGACAGATCTTCGACCGCGTGTACGTTGGCGACAGTGCGGCGTAAGAACCCCCCGGTAACGGGAAACCGGGTCGTCAGGTTCTTGACCGTCAAAAGGGTGTCTTGCGTCCCTTTTATGGGCACAATCTCCTTATTCTGTGTGCCCAAAAGCTTCATTGGTTCGGGAAAGGGCTTGCCGCGCATTTCCCCCAACTTGGGAACGGCGGCCAAAAGGGCCTTGGTGTAAGGGTGTTGGGGGTTTTCAAAGATTTCCTCGACAGTTCCCTCTTCGACCTTGTTGCCCCGAAACATCACGACCACACGGTCCGCCATCTGTGCAACGACCGCCATATCATGGGTAATGAACATGACCGCGGTCCCGGTTTCGCGTTTCAAACGGTCGATCAGGGCAAGGATTTCGGCCTGAATGGTCACGTCCAGTGCCGTGGTCGGTTCGTCAGCGATCAACAACCTTGGCGAACAGGCCAGGGCCATGGCGATCACAACGCGCTGCCGCATCCCTCCCGAAAGCTCGTGCGGGTATTGCGTCAGACGGCGCTCGGGCTCGGGGATACGCACTTGTGTCAGCAGTTCCAGCGCCCGGGATTCAGCCTCGGATCGCGACATTTTCTTGTGCAGGCGCAGCCCTTCGGTCAGCTGGCGACCCACTGTAAAGACCGGGTTCAGCGCGGTCATAGGCTCTTGAAAGATCATACCGATTTCGTTGCCACGAATTTCACGCATGATGTCTTGATTGGTCCTTGCCAAATCGATGGCAGGCGCATGCTGGCGTTCAAACAACAGGCGGCCCCCCGCGATACGGCCACCACCAAATTCCACCAACCGCATGAGCGATAACGAGGAGACCGATTTACCGGATCCGGATTCGCCCACAACGCACACGGTTTCACCCGCACGGATATCGAAACTGACATTCTCGACGCCTAGAACCGGACCGTCTTGGGTCTGGAACTCTACCCTAAGCTCTTGAATCTGCGCGATAGGTGTCGCTGAGGTCTGGTCGAGCATAATTTTTCCGCTGATGTTATTCATGTATCAATTATTTTAATCTGTTGACGCTAAGGCCATTCGTGACCCAGTGTCAAACCCCGCTCTGCCCGTCCGTTGCTGCATCATTCACGAGGCTTGCAATTTGTGCGAAACCTGTTTCCATAAATGGACGCGTGCAAAAAGGGCGAGGAGTCGACAGAGCGAGATAACGCAAGCCAAACCAGAACTTGCGCTCTTGACCTTTTTGAAACGATCATAAGACTGTCGAAACCGCATCGCGTAGGTGGTGCCGACAAAAAAAGAACGCGACACCAGGAAAAATAGAGTGTCCAACAAGGAGTAAGTTATGAATATGAAAACCCTTTTAATGGGTGCAGTGGCATCGGTTGCCCTTGCCCCCGCGGCCTTTGCGGCTGCCCACGAGGGCGAGCGCGGGCGCGATGGCGAAGTCAAGATCATCTACTGGCAAGCCCCCTCGATCATGACGCCATACCTTTCCGGTGGCACCAAGGATCTTGAGGCGGCAAGCTTGGTGATCGAACCGTTGGGCCGTTATGACGAAACCGGCGCTCTGGTCCCATATCTTGCCGCTGAGATCCCAACTGTCGAAAACGGCGGTGTATCCGAAGATCTCAAATCCATCACGTGGAAGCTGAAAGAAGGCCTGTTATGGTCGGACGGCAGCCCCGTGACGTCGGCGGATGTCAAGTTTACCGCCGATTATTGCATGGCACCGGACGGTGGCTGTGCGCAGGCATCCAAATTCGACGGCGTTGAAAGCATTGACGTGATCGACGATTTGACCGTGAAGGTAAATTTCAAGGACGCCAAGCCAAATCCATACGGACCCTTCATGGGGGCGCAATCCCCGATCATTCAAAAGGCTCAGTTCGCTGAATGTCTGGGCGCAAAAGCACCCGAATGCACCGAGGCCAACTTTAACCCGATCGGCACGGGACCATTCATGGTGACGGATTTCCGTCCCAATGACGTGATCCAGATGGAAGCCAACCCCAACTATCGCGATCCGGGCAAACCTGCCTTCGCATCGTTGACGTTCAAAGGCGGCGGCGACGCAAATGCCGCGGGCCGCGCCGTCATGGAAACCGGCGAATACGATTACGCGTGGAACATGCAGCTTGCACCGGATGTGTTGGCGAAAATGGCCGAAGGTGGCAAAGGCAAGCCGATCTCGGCGTTCGGCACACTGGTCGAACGGATCGAGATGAACATGACCGATCCATCGCCTGATCTGCCCGAGGGTGAACGCGCGACCGTCGCCCACCCGCACCCGATCCTGTCGGACTTCAAGGTGCGCAAGGCGCTCTCCATGGCGATTGACCGCCCCTTGCTGGTCGAAGTCGGCTATGGTCAGGCGGGTCGTCCGACCTGCAACCTGGTACCTGCCCCCGAGCTTTACGCATCGGACAATACCGAATGCCTGACACAGGATCTGGAAGGTGCCAAGGCGCTGCTGGAAGAAGCCGGCTGGACCGACTCCGATGGTGACGGCATCCGCGACAAGGACGGCAAGAAACTGTCGCTGCTGTACCAGACCTCGACCAACGCTGTCCGTCAGGATTTCCAGGCGCTGATCAAAGACTGGTGGAACCAGATCGGTGTCGAAGTCGAACTGCGCAACCTTGATGCGTCCGTCTTCTTTGGTGGCGACCCCGGTTCGCCCGATACCTTCCAGAAGTTCTATGCCGACGTCGAAATGTACGCCAACAACTTTGACGGCACTGACCCGCAGGCCTACCTGTCTGCCTACCGTTGCGGCGGTGAACCCAAACCATCAAGCCAGTGGCAGGGCGAAAACATCAACCGTTTCTGCAACGAAGAGTATGACGCGTTGCTGGACGAACTGTCGCGCACCGGTGAACTGAGCAAGCGTGGCGAGATTGCCAAGAAGCTGAACGACATCATCACCAAGGAAACCATGACGATTGTACCCCTTGTCGATCGCGGACGGGTCTCTGCTGCGTCCACGACACTGGGCGGCGTGATCCTGAACACATGGGATTCGGAATTGTGGAATGCCGCAGATTGGTATCGCATCAAGGAATAAGCCAAAATACGAAAGAGAAGCACGCCCCCGGGGTGTGCTTCTCATCACTTGATGTCCTGTCTCAAACATGCGAACCCGCGCATCCTTCGGATTTCGCCGCTTCTCCACCCCTAGACTGACCTGCAAAGGTGCCGCGCATGCTGACCTTCACTATCCGTCGACTGCTTTTGTCGATACCGACGCTTTTGTTCATCAGCCTCGTTATATTTTTGCTGCTGCAACTGGCCCCCGGTGATCCGATGGCGCAGGTGCCGCTGACCGTGCCCCCGGAAGTCAAACAGAAAATGCGCGAAGCCCTGGGCCTGGGCCAGCCGATCTATGTTCAATACTACAAATGGTTGATCCAGTTTTTCTGGGTAGAACCTCAGGTCTTCATTGATTGGGCTACGCGCGACACATTGCTGCTGGGCTGGTTGCCCGACACCCATCTGTCAACATTCGTGGACCCCGATACCGGAGCTGTTCGCCCGGTGCAGCGCGCCATCAGCTGGCAAACCCGCAGCCCGATCATGGATATCGTCATTCAGCGTATGCCGCAGACGCTGTGGGTGGTGGGGCTCAGCTATATCGTGGGAATCCTGATCGCGATCCCGATCGGAATATATTCTGCCTATCGCCATTATTCACTGTTCGACCAGGCCGGCACCTTTGTGACGATGGTAGGCTTTTCCATTCCGCCGTTCTTTACCGGTCCGCTGTTGATCGTTATTTTCTCGGTTTCACTGGGATGGTTGCCTTCAATCTATGACACCACCCATGTGGTAACCGACTGGGCCAGCTTTAAGGTGCAGTTCATGCAAATGATCATGCCGGTCATGGTACTTGCGCTGCAAACCACCGCCCAAATCAGCCGTTACATGCGTGGTGCCATGCTGGACAACCTCAATCAGGATTACGTCCGTACGGCCCGCGCCAAAGGGCTCAAGGAAACGACGGTGGTTCTGGTGCATGTGCTGCGCAACTCGATGATCCCAGTGGTCACGGTGATTGCCCTTGGCATGCCCGCGATCTTTGGCGGCGCGATCATTACCGAGAATGTGTTCAAGGTGAATGGTATCGGGCAGCTGCT
>TARA_R110001599_G_scaffold157495_1_pt1 | contig 20750 bp, 19 predicted proteins | sample TARA_R110001599 | Tara Oceans TARA_R110001599 (sample SAMEA4398360) | marine metagenome | biome: Polar Biome; feature: [MES] marine water layer (ENVO:01000295) within the mesopelagic zone...; material: water (ENVO:00002006), including particulate matter (ENVO:01000060) such...
TCCTGGTCAATGAAACTGCTGAAGACGTTTGGTTTGATGATTTTAGTATTTCTCGTACCCCCTCAATTGTGATCCAGGAAACGCATTATGACCCTTGGGGTTTGGAGTTAACTGGAATAGGATTTGAGCATGATGGAGTTAAGAAGAATAAGTACTTGTACAATGGGAAGGAGCTGATAGAAGAAAACGATCTTCAGTATTATGATTATGGGGCTAGGATGTATGATCCCGTGATAGGGCGCTGGACCAGCCCGGATCCCATGGCCAGTGAAAGGGAATGGCTCTCTCCCTATAATTATGTACAGAACAATCCGCTGTTAAGGATTGATCCGGATGGGATGCTGGACGAGTATAATTACAATATTGATAAGAGGGAGTTTGAATGGGTTAGCGACAAAGGGGGAAGTGAAACACAGTATGTCAATGTTGTAAATAATGAAGGAGAGGTCTTAGCACAAGGAAGTGTTCCAGGTAACAAAGTGCATGCATACAAACTTAGAGATGGTGTAGCCATATCAAACTATGATGCCAATTTAGACGATAAGGCGTATAATAAAAAGAGTGGTTACGAATATACAAAAGATGAATTTGTCTATAGAAATAAGATAAGAGGAACTGAGAATGTTATTAGCCGAGCATTAAATTTTGCTGAAAGGAAAGGTGAAGCAGGACCACTAACTTATCCAGAAGATGAAAATCGTTATGGGTATACGGTTATGAGGTTGAGGATGTTTATGTTGGCAATTGATCAAAGCTTTGACGCTTTACCTTCTTTTACACCGGGTAATGTACCATCTAGAAAATTTGGAACTTCTATTAAAGGGGTAGGGCATGTAGGTAGTTCCCCACTGAAAGGAAGTGAAGGTGTGTCCGCATTAACTGGTTCCACGAGTTGGAATAGGTTCCTACAGGCTCAAAAAGGTGTTTACTCTGGTACTGGTTGGCAGAAGAGAGCTGCGGCGGATTACTACAAATTAAGCTTTTATAAAAAATGAATAAGGTGAAATTTATTGTAATATTTGGATTGGTGATATTGTATAGCTGTTCTGATGATTATGTAGTAGAAACGGTTGGGATTCAGAATATTGATACTGCAGGAATTCATTTGAGCTTTGAATATTTAGAAGAGAAATATTCTGTTGTTCTTCCGTTAGATGTCATTGATGAAGATTTTTATTCAGCTGACAGTCTAAAAATCAAGTTCAATAAAAATAAACCAGATAACGTTGAGGTAATGACTGTAATCAGAAGAAAATGGGAGAAAGAAGAGGTTTACCTTCAGACTGATGATATAGGTAGAAAGGTCTATGATTATCATAGTGTTGAGGTGAAGCCACTTTTTTTGAATTCTAAAAATGAATTTGAAAATGATTCATTGTTGAATGAATATTTTAAAAAAAACCTCGGAGCAGGCAAGGCTGTTCAGATTATTGGAGTGTACATATTGATTACTGGAGAAGGTAAACCTCTTTTTAAAAGAGTTGCTTTTGAAGATGGTGTAGAAGTTAGCGCAATAAAAGATATCATCGAAGGCATGCCTAGTTTCACAACCCCAATTCATAAGGGAGATACGGTCACGGTTAGTTATTTGATAGATGTTCCATTACCTATTAAATCTGACCGGAATTAGCGTATAGGTATGATATAATGAACAGATACTTGTACAATGGTAAAGAACTGATTGAAGAAAACGATCTTCAGTATTATGATTATGGGGCGAGGATGTATGATCCGGTGTTAGGAAGGTGGGGAGTTGTGGATCCTATGGCAGACCAAATGACAAGACATTCGCCATACAATTATGCCTTTGATAACCCTATAAGGTTTATTGACCCTGATGGGATGATGCCATGTTGCTCAGGTGGGACAGGGCCTGCTTTAAGAAATTCTCCAAGAGTAGCCAATGTGTCAAACCTTAAAAAGGTTTTATACCGGACGGCAAAAATGCATAACTCTGGTATTGCGACAATTGGCAGAAGTGAAGGGGTGCTTGTAAAGATACAAAAATTCCATACGAGTAGAGGGAAAGGGAAAAATATGTACGGTTTGACATCTCCTGCTGCAGGGACACCTGAAAATTTCGACAATACACATACCTTTGGAAACCTTTGGGGCAATGCTGCCAAATTAACTGTCCAGATCCTAGATGATGCTAAGACAATAACAAAGATTGAATCATTTGATGAGGTCGGTAAGTTTGAGGTTTCCATTGGCGCGGACTATTTTGTGGATGATTACAATACGACACAGAAGCTCATGGGACTACAGGAACAATGGGAAAATAGCGTCATGGAAAGAGCGAGGGGAGGATTGTCCACAGAGGAGTTTGGGCAGCTTCCAAATGAAGAGCAAAGAATGAAAATAGGGCTTTCTAGGGTATTGTCAGGCTCATCGCCATTGGGGATAATAGAGAGCATGTTAAAAAGGCAAAAGCCTGATGAGACAGAGAATAGGAGGAACAATGTGGTTAGAGCAGGTAATTAATCTTTTTAAGAATAAACCCAAGTGTCCTATAAGAAACCCAGACAGGGTTGTGCTGGATAACGGGTTTTTTCATCTAATCGAGGAATTTGGAGAAGGGTTTGTTTTGAATTCAAAGATTTATAGTGATCCCATAGAGATAACTGGTAGGGTGTTTAGAGGAGATGAGCTTTATACCCAGCTACTGTTTCAGAAACTGGGGGATATACTGGAAGTAGATTTAAGGCAAGTTGAGTTAGGATTATTCAATGAAACAGGGGATGTTTTTCTGGACTCAGGAGTTATGATGGTTTCTGAGAATGGAGGTGAGTTTGCGTCCAGTAAATTCACTGAATATTCTGACGGAAGTGCCGAGATATTGATTAACAGCAGATATATAAAAGATTTCTGTTGTTTGGTGGTGTCCATTGCGTTTGAACTCATTCGGTTAAAATTAAGGAGGGAAGGTAAGGAGTATGCGGATGATGATGTTATACTGGAACTGGTGCTTTTGTTTTTTGGCCTTGGAGTTTTCAATGCGAACAGTTCGGTTGCTAAAATGAAAACTTGGTCAGGGGATTTAAGTAGTGGGTGGAATATTGAAAAGGGTCCAAGTCAGCTTTCCCCAGAAGCCCATGGCTATATACTTGCATTATTTGCAAGTTACAGAGGCGAGAACAATCCAGCTTGGGCAAACAGTCTAGAAAAGGAGGTAAAGAAAGTTTTTTATGAAGGATTGAGGTATTTGAAGATTCGTTAAAAAAATAAATAAGGAGAGAGATGGCTAAGAAAAACAACAACCTATTCCTATTTCCTTTGGCAGTTTCCGTATTGTTTATTCTAATGGGGGGGGCTATGGTTGTTAAAGGGTTGGTAGCTTATGGAGTAAACAGTCGGACATTGAAGATGTCAGGGTTGGGGGGGCACCTATTCATATTGATAGGGGTTATTTTTTTGATTGTCACCTATTATAGTTTGTCACCCTTTAGTAGGATAAGGAATATCAACTTCAATTTTTTCAAGAGAAAAAGAAAAAGGAATCGCTAACAAAACTGCTTAAGCTTTTTCTGTTTGGCATTGAATATACAAAAGCCTGTTTGGTAGAAATAAAATGATAAAAAGTCCTCGACTGAGTATAGGTTCCACTACACACTTGTATTCCTAACCATCTTTGAAGTCGTTAACCTTTTTATTCCATTTGTAATGCCATACTAAAACACTTCTTAATAAACGAAAGTTTAAATTTCTGTGCACTATATGGCTAAGGCTTAAAAATGAAATCCAAACTAATGCAAGCTTGGTTCTATAAACGGTCAGTATTCATTTGTAAACCCTGTTGAGATAAGCTATCTTTTGATGTGGGAGTGGCTTATTAAATCAGCGATCAGGAGATGTCGAATTTTTAACATTTCAGGTGGTTGCTGGGGGGGAATAGCCTACCTGATAGGCCATTCTTTTTTAAATCTTCAAACCCCATATTATTGGTGTTTGCCATTAAAATTATATCATTTTGTATATTCTATTTCTTCAATTCAGTTCAAATCCTCTCTAAATCATCCTCTTGCATCTTTGTCCTTGCCCAGCCATAGGCATATTCAAGTATGCAATCCGAAATTTCTATCATTACAGCTAATACCTTTATTCTAGAAAGGTCAGTTACATTATCCCAATCGTTTTTACCTATATATGTTTCTATAGTCCCCTCCTCATTACTTTCAATTTTTTGGTTTGAAAGGATATGAGTTCCACTAAAATGAATAAATCCACAGGATTTTTCGTAAACCTCTTTTATCCAAGGATATTTTTTATTTGCTTCCCGGACAAGATAATTATCCACCATTTTCTTACCATCGCGATCTATTAAATTCCGTACTGACTTTCCATTCATAACCTCACGTACAAAATCATTTGGATCATTGACCATCCAAGCCGCGTGAAGTCTTAAAAAGTTATCTAAATGAAGCCTGACTATGTGAGCCGCTGCCATATAGTTTTTACTGTCAAGCAGCGTCAATGTTGCATGAATTAGTGATAAGGAGCGATTATAAATTCCATCAAAGTATATATCGAGAGAATAAATTTTTCCTGCAGCAGTTTTGGATAGCTTTGCCATGATTAGAAATCTATGCTCATACGTCAATATAAGTTTTCTGAAAATATCATAATACGTATGTAAATCTGCTTCCTTATACTTTGCGGGAAGTTTATAGCCACCTTCCAATAAATAGCACCAATACTTGAAATTTTCAGCCTTCAGTACAATCTTCCCATCTTCCGAAAAATCGACAAGCACCACGAATCTCGTTTTATCATCATTTTTGAGAAATTGGCCAATTAACCACTTAGAACGGTCTTCCTGATCGCCATCTTTAGCAATTATGATAATAGCCCCGATTTCTGGTTTGATGTCAGATATTTGCTTCCAATTCAGCATATTTATTTAGATTTCCTTGAATTTATAAAAAAAATGGCATCGGCTTTAGAATTATGTAAAAAAGGTTCAGGCGATTTCCGGTGACTAAGCGAATCCGAAGCTATAAGATATCGTCCTCCTCTGGATTCCCCCGCCTAGGGGTAGTATCCACTATACCCTTTTATTGCTAACCTCCCACCTTGGTGTAATTTGCAATTACACGTTTCTATCCAACTTAATGAAATTTAGAAAACCATTTTAAAATGGCCATTTGATATGGCCAACTAAAGTTGATGCTAGATATTAGATGGAAAGTAGGTAAAATATTTTCGAGATTCTTGCAAGGGGAGTAATAAGGATAAACCGGGCAGCTTATTTTTATTTAATTGCCGGCAACCAACCTAGTGTTCCGAAAGCTAATACACTTGACCTACACCTCAAATTCAAACCAAGGAATACATGTATTTTTAATGGCTACATGAAATTAATGGTTATTTATCCTTTCTACTTAATTAAATTGTACTTTACGGCGATATTATTTTAAAAGTATCTCAGTATATTACCTGAGGCATTTAATGATAGAAAAAGCAGATCCATGAAATTTGATAAGTCTTATTTAGTTTTACTCCGGCTGGTTGGGTTTATGGAGCAGCCGACTTAGGTACACAATTAATAACGGGGAAGTCCATTACAGATAGGATAGGAAACTCGGTGGATCGTCATTTGGTGTTATGGGGACAATGATTAGATTATTTGATTCAACCTATTTTTGGCTAGCATCAAAGTTTAAAGATGATCATGCTGTCTTAGGATCAAGACAATTATTACTTCTCTCTTTATCTGAGACTCTGTATGTTGTTTTGCCAATACTGTTATTGATGTTGTATACTGTTCCAGATGAAATTATAGAAGAAATTAAGCCATATGGTAAAGGTGTTTCTCTTGCAATTGGATTTAGTATTTTATTGCTGAATAGGAAACGTTATTTAGCCCAGATTGAGAAGGGAAATCATATTAATAAATTTTATTCTGATCTGTTGTACTGGTTGATTTTATTTCTTCCACTCATCATTATAATCGCTCTTTTTTACCGCCCGTGGTTACCACCACCTCAATAGAAAATAGTGATCAGAAGTCCTTGCAGGAATGTGAGGGCTTTACTTTTCGTGTGGGTTTATGAGATTGATCCCATCAATATTTTTGAAATCACTCATATTCCTGGTAAGCAAAGTTAGGTTCCAAAAGCTAATACACTTGACCTACACCTCAATTTCAAACCAAGGAATAGATGTATTTTTAATGGCCATATAAAATTAATGGTTATTTATCCTTTCCCTTTACATAAATTGTACTTTACGGTGATATTTTTTAAAAGTATTTCAGTATATTACCTGAGGCATTTAATGAGAGAAAAAGCAGATCCATGAAATTTGATAAGTCTTATTTAGTTTTACTATTTACATTTTTAAATATTTTCCTATTTGTACAAAATACCAGTGGCAAAATTTTTGAAACTACTTTTCGGTGGAAGCCTGAAAATGGGAAAAATGGATGTGATGCAACAATAAACTTAAAGCTCAATTATTATTTAAAAAATGACAGGCCATGGGTCAACATTTCTTATACCATTGAAAAAGGGAATACCGTTTATTTCGAAGGCAAACAATATGCAAGGCAGCAAATAGGAGACGTGGCCTACAATGCGATTAGGGTGCAACACCCAAGATTTGTGGTAGACCTTTATGACGGCAGTAGTTTTATTACATCAATAGGCTTCGATAGTAAAGGAAATATGACCTATGGAGGAGATTGGCTAAACATATTCGAGGGTCATATACATGCAGAACACACCAAGCGAAATCTTCCAAGTGGAGAGAGAGCTAAAGAGATTTTTTTAAGCAATGCGTTTTCTATTAAAAATATGCGCCTCACTTATATCGATGCAGTAAATTTCCATTTGGTTAAAATGTATGCTTTAGGTGAAAATGATAGGAATGATAAAAGTGCATCAGCTACTCCAAGTACTGACTCCGACCAACCGGTAAGCAACAATAATGGCTACGAAACTTCTCAATCAAATTCCTCAAGCTACCAAAGTAGCACAAGTGCAGCCAATTCACATTACCAAAACGCCTTAGAAAGACAACAAGTTTATACCCAAAATTTAGAAGCTGCAGCTACTCAAATAGTTAATGTGGGTTTAAGTATTGCCAACGATATTCAACAAGCTAGGATTAGGAATGTAAATAATAAAAATGAAAACATAAGGGAATATCTTGAGGAAATAATCCCTTTAGACAAGGACTGCGAAGCCTTGTATACCACAGATTATTCAGCCTTTCTTGTAAAGGAAAAAACATTACGAAGTTATGAAAACTTAGCCATTGATAATTTAAACTGGCTTATTGAAAAGGAAGGTGACGCAAGGTATAAAAATTTAAAATCAGAAATTTTTTCCAACCAAGTAAATAGACTAAGGAAAATATTAGCGTACAATACCGCACAGCTATTAAAAAATGAGAAGGAACTTGAAAATATGGAGCTAATCAATGAGTTTTATTATGCTAATTTAAATGAACTGGTTGATTTCGCAGGAGATTTGTCTACAGATTTGGGCTATCATAATAATAATGTTCATGGATCAACAGGATATGGATTGTTCAAGTTTTGGAGAAATTTTGTTGACGAAGAGAAGAGTGAAAGAGCTCGAAAAATGTTAGCCGCTAATGAAACAAATAAATTTTTAGATCCTTTTTATGAAATATTTTTTTACGTAAGGCAAAATTATGTCAGCGACTATTATGACAAGAAAGCCATTGATTTATTTAAAGCAGCCAATGATCAAACCAAAAAGTTATTGCTAAAGGGTGTGCTTTTTGGAAGAAACTATGTTAAAGATTTAGCTTGGGATCAATTGTACATAAAAGATGACAGACTATTGAAGTTGTTTTTGGAAAATACAAACGAAAAAATATATTATTATGAAATGGAATTTAATGGAACCAAAGGGAAAGAAAAAATGCCTTTGTATAAATTCTTAAATTCAAAATATGGATTTAAAAATTCAGCGTCTAATGCACTTGTAAAAGATAAGTTAAAAAGAGATAAAAAATTAACCGGAAAAAATCCGGATGATTTTGTTGAAGAACAATTGGCAAAAGAAAAAAAAGCCGCTCTTATTGAAAATGAAAAAATAGAAATTCAAAAATTGATTTCGCAATCTCAAGTTCTGTCTGAAAGCGGGGATTTTGACAAAGCCCTATCGCTTATTCAAAAAGCTAGAGTGGATTTCCCTAACAACTATGATTTAATAATATCTGAAGCACATATTTATAATAAACTCAATAATAATGACCGTTTTTTAGAACTACTTAAAGAAGGGGAAAAATCAGCTAACGCAAACGATGTATTGTTTTTTAATATTGGCGTACTTGAACAAGCAAATGAAAATTATGATGAAGCAGAAAACTACTATTTAAAAGCAATTGAGATTAATCCTGAAAATGTGGATGCTTATTATAATTTAGGAATTGTGTACAGTAAACAAGCAACCTTACTTAAAAACGACATCAATAATTTCATAGATCAACCTGAAAAATATGACGAAATCTTCCTAGAGATTATAGAAATTTTCAGGAAGTCAATTTCAAACTATAAGCATGCAGTAAAGTTACAGGAATACGATTTTGACACATTATTTGAGATGGGATTCACCTGTACTGCACAAGCAAATGAAATCGGAAAGCAGGCCAATAAAAAATTAGAATACCCAAAAAAATTCGGCTGGCTTTATTTGAAGAGGATGGAAATGTACAATCATTCATTGTTCTTTTTTAAAAAAGCACAACAATTGGATGATACAGATGAGGACTTAAATAAAAACATAATTATCCTTCAAAAAGTTGTTGATGATTTTAATGAGAAGCGTAAGAAAAAAAGCTAGGCTATCTTGAGGAATTTAGGCTCGCAGTTATCCTCACCTAGGTGTAATTTGCAATTACACCTTTCTATCAAAAGCTGATAGCTTTATGTAAATCAGGATACGATCTTTAGTAAAGGTTTGCTATTAATCTGTTCTCAAAGGTATAGTCTGCCGGCAGCTGAGCGGAGCCAAGCCTCAGGTTAACGTATTCGGCATACCTTCCCATTAGGCGCCGCTCAGGGTCGGTAATTCTATCGCAGTAAACATTAAAAAATCACCTTACAAACGACCCTATCAAGCCTTTACTACCTTAGGCTTGAATTTAAGAAAAACAAGGCGGCCCAATAATATCCAGGGGAAGCCATGCATTAAAAAATCTCCCCAATCGATTAATTGCATGCCATGGGCTCCTCCTGCTATCCATTTGAGTTTGCCCCAAATATGCGGCTCGGGGAAAAAAGGAGCCAATCCCAACCAGGCGCACATAATCAAAACCAATGTCCAGTTATTAATAGGGTTATTAGTTGTTTTGACTTCTTTATTGACCATTTTGTAGTATTTCGTTTTTAATGTAATCATTAATTACCACCAAGCAGGACCCGCTGCTAAGCTTTACTTATCTGTACAAAGGTAGATGGGTTACCTCATTAAAGTGGTGACAATTGTTACAGTAAGTAATCCATAAGGGCCAAGCAAACTTTATCTTAGAAGCTGTTACTTCTTTTGTTTTTTTACTTTGACTAACTGCTTAATTTATATGAGGGTACATCAATTACAGGATTGGCACCAACTTCACTCAGCCACTGATGGACTTCGCTCAGCTGCCGCAGCAGGGTGTGATTTGCAATTACACCTTAGTATTAATTAAAAATGTACTTTAGAAAACATTCTGTACCGGCCATTTGTAATGGCTTTCCTCAAATGCTCTCTCAGAAAAAAATCCAAGACATTTTCTATATTTAACAGTCCTTGATTTTAGATTATTTTACTATCCCTTTAAGCCAGGTTTCGGCAAATGCTGGCCAGGATTCTCCGGCAGGGTTGCCATCCCTTAGTCCATAGCCATGTCCGCCTTTGGGTAGTAAGTGCAAGGAAACAGGTACTTTGTTGTCTCGCAATGCGGTTGCCATCACTAGCGCACTGTTGGCATGCGTGTCATCAGCTGTTGCAAAAAGAAACATTGGAGGAGTGTTTTCGTCTACTTTCAATTCAGGGGTTAGGCTTCTGTTTTCTCCTTTGTCCAAGTAGGCAGGGTAGATCAACATGGCAAAATTAGGCTTTGATGACACTTTATCCTTGGCATCTTGAGGTGTATAGGTTTCCTCATCGTACCTTGTGCCTGCTCGTGCGGCCAAACTTCCCCCTGCAGAGAACCCAATTACACCAATTTTGTCAGGGTCTAATTTCCAGTCACTTGCCCCACTTCTAACTATGCGTATGGCACGCTGTATATCATTCAAAGCGCCATCTTGTTTTTGCGGTACTCGGTATTCCAGTACAAAGGCAGTGTAACCCAAGGTATTCAACCATTCGGCTACTTCATATCCTTCCTTATCGATGGCCAAGATTTTATAACCTCCTCCAGGACAAACAATAACGGCTGCTCCATTATTCACATTTTCATCTGGTAAGAATACCTTTAAAGTAGGATCGGTGACATCTGTCAGCCGGGTAACTCCACCACTATTGTTGTCTGTGACTACTGCAGGCTGTTTGGCGGCCGTCTCTCCTGGTACTTTGCCAGGCCAAATGTGAATTAGCCCATCTTTTTGCGCGTGCGCCACGAAAACAAGAGAGAAAAATAAGGAACAAATTGTAAACAATACCTTTATTGGCTGCAGTTGTATTTTCATGGGGGGCTTAGGTTCTTGACTTTTAAGATCAATTCAATATTAAAAATGGTTTGTTTGTAAATTCCCGACATAAATTATGATAAGGAAGAAAACGAGGCCTGAATATACCCTAAAAAAAATATTCTACCAATAGCTAATCATAGCAATGGTAGAGGGTGGGTATCCAAAAAATAATAGTTGTAATTCTTAAATCCTGAGTTGAACCCGGATTATGTAATAGAAGGTCTATTGCATAATTCGGGTTAAAAATTAACTGAAAAGAGGGAGTGTAATTTTTAAAACGTTCATTTAAATCAGCATTGAGTTGTTCTGCTTCAGGGTAACTTTCATTAAAAATTCGATCTAAAATAAATATAGACCTAACCAATAGCCTGCCTGTTAGAACTACCTATTAGGAATTTACTCCTCCATCTTTAGTTCATTCTTAAGCACTTTGATGGTCAGGACATTATTGTCGGAAGAGATTATTTGCCATTCCTCTACTGTTTCTCCACCCCAGAAAGTACCTTGAATATTTAGAATGTCACCGTCTTTGGTCCAGCTGCCTTCAAAATCACTTGTGACAATAGGAGGAGTGCCACAAAAGCCGCTGTTGGCACGGTGAATAAAAGTGCCATCACCAAGAAAACGATAGCCATAAGTGTTGTCCTGCAATTTATTTACTTTTTCCAAAGTCATCCCAGTTTCATTATAGGAGACATTGCTCCATGAGCCAACAGGCAAAGGACCTGTGTCGGAAGCAGAAAGTAGAGGATCTTCCACACAGGAAACAATAAAAATTAGGGCTATAGGTAGTAGTGTAAATGGGTTTTTCATGGCTTTTATCTTTCGTTTTACCCAAGACGTAGAGAAAATTGGTTTTGTTGAGGTTAGATTTAAAAACCCCCATTTTTTTTAAGTTTTAATGCTTTGAGAGGGGGAACATTATGGTTTTATGGGTATTAAAGGATACCGTGTTTCAATTGGTTAATAAAATTAGCGGAGAGAATTAGACAATCGCTCCTCCAATGATCCAAGCTGAATTGGTATATTGTCTTTGAACTAGCAGTGAAACCCGTTGAGGTATTGAGGGTGGAAATAAAACTATTCTTTTAATAGATTAAAACTGATGCATTTACTAAAGAATATCATGGGGTTGGGACTATTGATTTTATTGATAGGCTTCCAAACTGTTACCGCACAGCAAATCAATAATGGAGATAAGCCTAACATTATTTTTATCATGGCCGATGATTTGGGATATGGTGATTTAGGTGCTTATGGTCAGCAATTGATCCAAACACCAAATATAGATGCCTTGGCCAATGAGGGCATGATGTTTAGTCAAGCTTATGCCGGTGGGCCAGTTTGTACCTCCTCCAGATCTGTACTTATGACCGGCTTGCACAATGGGCATACAGTGGCCAGAGACAATGTGCCGCATTATCCCACTTATTTAAATGAGGGAGATGTCACCTTGGCTCAGGTGTTAAAGGAGGCAGGATATAGAACAGGAGGAGTAGGGAAGTGGTCTTTGGGAGATGCCCAAACGGAAGGCCGAGCCACCAATATGGGTTTTGATACCTGGACAGGATATTTAAATCAGGACCATGCCCATTATTATTACCCCAGCTACCTGGATCATGACGAAAGAAAGATTCTATTGCCGGATAATCCCATTCTAAGAAACAATTACAGCCATGATGTTCTCACGAATGCCACTTTAAACTTTATCCGTGAAAATAGTAAGAACCCTTTCTTTTTCTATTCGGCCTATACCCTTCCTCATTTTTCAGCCCTCGAAGAGGATGAACACGGTGTTACGGTCCCTTCCACCTATCCTTATACGGACAAAGACTGGCCCGAAGCAGCTAAAAAATATGCAGCCATGATTTACCGTCTTGATAAAGATGTGGGCAAAATCGTTAAACTCATAGATGAATTAGGGATTAGAGAAAACACCCTAATTATTTTCACTTCAGACAATGGAGGACATAGCAATACATGGAAAGGATTCAAAACCAATGGACAATTAAAAGGGTACAAGCGGGACATGTACGAGGGAGGAATAAGGGTTCCTTTTATCGCCTCATGGCCAGGCGTCATTCCTGCAGGTCAACAATCTGATGCGCTGATTGGCTTTCAGGACATGTTGCCCACCTTTGCCGGTTTGGCCAATGCGCCTATACCTGAAAATATCGATGGTATCTCTGTAGTTGAGGCCTTGAAAGGGAAAGTCCTTACTGAAAATAACCGTGTGCTCTACTGGGATTTTGGACATACCCGACAAAGGTATGATCAGGCTGTTAGGATTGGAAATTGGAAAGGAATCAGAAGAGGGAAGGGCCAAGCAATAGAAATCTATGACCTAGCTAGGGATATTTCCGAACAGCATAACTTGGCCAATGATCATCCTGAACTGGTGAAAAAAATCGATAGGCTAATGGAGACGATGGTGATTCCTTCCCCAAGGTATCCTGTGGGAGAGGTATACAAAGGAGGGCCGATCTGGAAAAAAGACTGGTAAAAGGACGCAATAATTTCAAGTGAAAAGAAAGTACTTTTCCGTACATTTTCGGACACAATTCTGTACGGAACCGTAGCAAGAAAAGCATCTTTAATGTATTAAGGGCCTTGAATTGATGTTCAAGGCCCTATTTGGTTTTTGGCACTTAATTGGTCTTTATTCTTTTCAAAGATTCAATTTTATCCATGAGAATATTTACCGGAATGATACTTTGGGCCATTTTGTTGGTGCTTTGCTGGCCCCTTGCCATAATTGTTTTATTGCTCTACCCGCTAATTTGGTTGATATTATTGCCTTTCCGTTTGCTTGGATTTGGGGTAACCCTCACCCTTTCTATGATATTTGCCTTATTTATGTTGCCTTTTACTCTTTTACGCTGATGTAGCTCCTTTGTTTGAAAGGAGTAAGCCGATGTAGGTGATAGCCGCATTTACGAGTAATATTTCAAAGCCAAATTGAAAACCATTGAACCAGTCGGCGGAATTCCAGTCGAGTATAAAAGAGAGGAAAGGGCTTAAAAGACAAATATAAGGGACAAACTTGTCTCTAACGGCCATTTTATTGCTCAGTCCAAAGGCAAATAGGCCAAGCAAAGGACCATAGGTAAATCCTGCAGCTTTAAATACCGCACTTACCACACTTCTGTCATTCACCTCATTGAATACCACAATGGTTAAAAACACCAGGAAAGTAAAGCCAATATGTATCCATCGTCTGGTTTTATCCTGATTGATGTTTTTTCGCTCGGGTAATTTGACTATATCTATGCAGAAAGAGGTAGTCAAGGCTGTCAAAGCGGAGTCGGCACTTGAAAAGGCCGCAGCCGTAATCCCTAGTAAGAAAACTACGCCTGTCAAGGTTCCAAAGTGATTCAGGGCTAAGTAAGGAAATAACTCGTCGGTCGCTTTGGGTATAGCTATGCCGTTTATTTCAGCATAATGGTAAAGCAGTACACCCAAACCCAGAAATAAAAGATTGGATAAGAAAAAGGTAATGGAGAACCATAAGATATTTTTCTGCGCGTCTTTTTGATTGCGACAGGTTAGGTTCTTCTGCATGATGTTTTGGTCCAGCCCATTCATCGCAATGGTAATGAAAATACCTCCTGCAAACATTTTAAAGAAATTCTGACTTGTATTGCCTTCCCAAACGAAAATGGAAGAAAGGTCGCTTTTATTAACTATAGCAAGCAATTCACGACCACTCACTCCAAGTTGATTTCCGATTACGACTATGGTAATGAGGACTGCCAAAAGCAAAAAGAGGGTTTGCAATGTGTCTGTCCATACGATGGTTTTGATACCGCTTTTGTAAGTGTAGAGCCAGATCAAGACCATGGTGGTCAGTATAGAACCGTAAAAAGGAATGCCAAAGGCATCGAAAAATGCTATTTGTAGAACAGTAGCGGCAAGAAAAAGCCTAAACGAAGCACCAATGGTTTGAGAAATAAGAAAAATGCTTGCACCGGAAACATAGGCCTTGGGTCCAAACCTGGTTTTCAGGTATTCATAAATAGAAATTAAATGCAACTTGTAAAACAGTGGTATTAGCACCAATCCAATAACAGCGTAGCCCACCATATTGCCCATCACAAATTGCAGGTAGGCCCATTGGGTATTGCCTACTTCGCCGGGAACTGATATAAAAGTAACCCCTGATAAGGCGGCTCCTACCATGCCAAATGCCACTAAAAACCAGGGTGATTCTCTGTTTCCTGTATAAAAAGTTTGGCTGTCAGATTTCAGTGATGTGAGGTAACTAATCAATAACAATAGTGCAAAATAGATGGCGATCACACCAAAAACGAGCAATGGACTCATGGTTCTCTTTTTAAAATAGAATTTTTATACCCAATGATAGGCATTTTCTTTAAATCATTTTAATGAGAAGCCACAAAAGTGGTATCTTTCAACCGAAATTGATTAGTTTGAAAGTATGACCGATAATTTTAAGAGTACCAGAAATGCTTTAGGTAGGAGGAGCCCCAACCATTCGTTACTTGATTTAGCAAAAATGGGATTGCTGACTTTGCTTTTGCTAGCGCTTAATAATATTTCGCTCTTTGCGCAAGCACCTCCATTTTTGGATGGGAAATACGATCATTGGGCGGATTCGGTTTTGTCTACAATGACTCCAGAGGAACGCATTGCGCAGTTGATCATGATTCCTGCTTACTCCAATAAGGACAAGGTACATGTAGATTCCATTGCAGGATTGGTGGAGAAATATGGAGTGGGAGGAATTATCTTTTTTCAGGGAGGCCCAGTTCGTCAAGCGCATATGATCAATCAATTTCAACAACTTTCTAAAGTGCCATTAATGATAAGCCTTGATGGGGAGTGGGGGCTGAAAATGAGGTTGGACAGCACTGTGCGTTTCCCTTATCAGATGGCTTTAGGTGGAGTAGATGACGAAAAGCTTATTTATGATATGGGCGCAGAGGTGGCAAGGCAAGCCAAAAGGGCTGGGATTAATGTGAATTTTGCCCCAGTAGTGGATGTGAATAACAATGCCAATAATCCAGTGATTGGTTTTCGCTCCTTTGGTGAGGAAAAAGAAAATGTGACCAGCAAATCCCTGGCCTATATGAAAGGCATGCAGGACAATGGAGTTCTGGCTTCTGCCAAGCATTTTCCCGGTCATGGAGATACCAATGTTGATTCGCATTATGGGCTTCCAGTGCTTAACTTTTCTAAAAGACGCCTAAAAGTTTTAGAATTGTATCCTTTTCAAAAATTGATGGACCAGGGATTGGGAAGTATAATGGTCGCCCATATGGAGATACCGGTTCTTGATAGTGCAGAAAACAGTCCTTCCAGTTTGTCCAAACCCATCGTTACAGACTTATTGAAAAATGAGATGGGCTATAGGGGGCTTATTTTCACTGATGCTCTTAATATGCAGGCTGTGGCAAAATATTACCCTCCGGGGAAAGTGGATGCCAAAGCATTGGTAGCAGGCAATGACATGTTGTTAAATACCATGAACGTTCCTGCCGCAATTACAGAAATAAAAGCAGCGCTTGGACGAGGGGAAATTAGTCAGGAAGAAATAGACAAAAGAGTGCTCAAAGTTTTAAAAGCCAAAGCATGGCTTGGTCTGGATAAGTGGGAACCGGTTGAAACGGAGCATTTAATCGCAGATTTAAACAATTCAGAAGCCAATTTTTTAGCTGAGAAGTTAACAAAGGCTTCACTAACCCTGCTTCGTAACGAGGAGAATGTGTTACCCCTCAAGGGGCTAGGAAAAACAAAGATTGCAAGCTTGTCCATAGGGGCAAACCAAAGGACTGAATTTCAGCATTACCTTGATAGGTACAGTCCTATGGATCATTTTATTTTTCCTAAAGAGGGAAGTATAGAAGATATAAATGCATTGAATGAAAGCCTTTCTAATCATCAGGTGATTCTGGTAGGAATCCATGGTTTGGGAATTAGAGAAGGGAGAAATGATTTTGGCATCAGTCCTGAGATGGTGACTTTACTGAGATCCCTTAATGAAAAGCATACGGTGATTGTTAGTGTTTTTGGTAATGTTTATAGTTTGGGGAAAATTCAAGGCTTGGAGAATGCAGCTGGAGTCATAGCCGCCTACCAGGAAACTCCCTTGACCCAAGACCTTACAGCGCAAATGATCTTTGGAGGGATTGGTGCAAGCGGGAAATTGCCTGTGACCATAAACCATGCCTTTAACAGAGGGGACGGATTGAAACTTGAAGGAGGAATAAGAATGGCTTATACCTTGCCGGAAGGGGTGGGCATGGCTTCTATGGATTTAGATGGAATAGATTCCATGATGCGGATGGCCATCAAAATGAAGGCCATTCCTGGAGGTCAGGTGTTAATGGCAAAGGATGGCAAAGTATTTTACCACAAAGCTTTTGGTTACCATACCTATGATTCTTTACAAGAGGTAAGGGTGGATGATATGTATGACCTGGCATCCATTACCAAAATCAGCACCTCTTTGGCAGCTTTTATGCATTTAAAAGGAGAGGGCAAGTTTGATGAAAACCAGACATTGGGCCATTACTTGAAAGCAGCCAGAGGGACCAATAAGGAGAATTTGGTCTACCGGGATATTTTAACCCACCAGGCAAGGCTGCGTTCATGGATTCCTTTTTGGATGTCCACGGTTAGAAAAAGCGGGAAGTTCAAATGGTATACCATGAAGGTGGATTCTTCCAGACGTTTTCCTATCAAAGTAGCCGATAAGTTGTTTATACATCGCAAATATGACAGGAAAATTTATAAGGAGATACTTTCCTCTCCTCTGAATGCTGAGCCGGGATATGTTTATAGTGACTTGTCATTTATTCTTGCGCCTAAGGTAGTGGAGGAGATTACAGGGGAGGAATTTTATATTTATCTTGAAGAAAACCTTTACAAGCCATTAGGGGCGGGAACACTCACGTTTAATCCTTATTTAAATTTTGAAATGGATCGAATAGTTCCCACAGAATATGATTCTGCCTTCCGGAAGCAACTTTTACATGGCACGGTCCATGATGAAGGTGCGGCCATGTTGGGTGGAGTCAGTGGACATGCAGGTTTATTTGGTACTTCCAATGACCTGGCCAAGTTGATGCACCTTTATCTTTACGATGGCTTGTATGCAGGGGAGCAGTTAATTGCCTCAGGCGTGGTGAAGGAATATTCCAAATGCGTGTATTGTGAAGAGGGGAATTACAGAGGAATGGGATTTGACAGACAGAACAAGCCGGGAGATCCTAATGGCAATGCAGCGGCAAGTACCTCTGAGCAAAGTTTTGGCCATTCTGGTTTTACAGGGACATATACCTGGATTGATCCGGAAAATAAAATCGTTTATGTATTCCTCTCAAATAGAGTTCACCCTACAAGGGAAAATAGAAACATCTATAAATTAAATTTACGTACGAATATTATGGAGGAAGTTTACAAGGCGATGAAAAAAGCAAGGTTGAATGAATAATCTATAAAACTTTCCCAAAAGAAAAGTTAGACGATCAATACCAATGGTTTGTGAAAGAGCCACCAATAATAAATGGCAATGGACCAAGCTACAGTTTAATCAATACTGTCCTTCTAGGATTTTGGCTTTAAGTTTTTTTACTTTATCCAGTGTTAGTGGTTTTACAATATAATCACTGACATAATGGTATTTTTTGGCTTTGTCCATTTCTTCTTGATTAATGGAAGAAGAAATCACGAAGATTTTTATGGGATGATCGTAGGAAACACTGCCAATCTTATCCAATAGTTCCCAGCCATTCATCAAGGGCATATTGATATCCGTAAGGATTACGTCTGGCAAAGGCCTGTTTGTTGCGATTCTGTGATGAAAATCTTCCCATGCCTCTTCTCCGTTTGAAAAAAATAGAGCTTGATTGGTAAACGAAGTTATTTCCATTATTTTTTTTGTACCAAAATTATATAGTGGATCATCATCTACTATAAAAGTAAGCCCTATTTTACACATAAAAATGATTTTTTTTCTCGGAACATTCGTAAAAGACTTAGGTTTATCAATCACAAAACCTTTTGCCAATGCTCAAATACACAAAGGCATTTGTAGAAAGTTAAACAATTGTATCAAAGTAAATTACAGTTTAGGTTAAATTCCAAAGGTTTTATTATCTCTATAGGCCTAGTCTTATACTCTGATAATTGCAATACTAATTCTACGGTCTTAATTAAGTTAAATGTAAATGATTTAATTTAAATTATACTCTTCTTATTTAGAAAATTCTAATATATGACACTTTTTAAGGTCTTGGTTCAATATTTTAATTCCATTAATATGTGCCATTTATGCTAAAAACCAATATTGGTTAGTCTATATTTCAACTTAATTTGGTGTCAAGCACCCTTTTTTATTATTTTTCTTTTACTTTACAGTTAGAAAGAGGAATCACTTAAACCCTAAAGCTCGCTATGAAACGTTTATTTTCAATTGCAGTAGTGTTATTGTTAGTTGCTGGCTGCCAGCCTAAAGAAATTAAAGAAACCAAAGAAGAACCCAAAGAGATGAAAGAAACTGTAAGCGCTGACAAGCCTTTGTTAAGACATGTGGTCTTATTTTCCTTTAAAGAGGAAGCAAGTCCATCAGATATTAAGGGAGTTGAGGACGCTTTTATTGCCCTACAGGGAAAAATCCCAGAGATTAAAGATTTTGAGTGGGGAACGAACAATAGTCCCGAAGGGCTTAACAAGGGTTTGACGCATTGCTTTTTTGTTACTTTTGAAAGTGAAGAAGATAGAGAAATTTATTTGCCTCACCCTGCACACAAAGCCTTTGTGGAGGTTTTAAGTCCTCATTTAGAGGATGTGACCGTAGTGGATTATTGGACCAAGTAAAACTTAAAAAAAGCCTTTCTTTATGAAAGGCTTTTTTTATTACCTAGGAGTGATTTTAGACGGGGATCAATGCTTGTGAGGGAGTGTTTTTTCCTCCATGCTTACATCCTTTCCTTTACGTATTTGCATGCGATAGTAAACCAATACTTCTTCAGCACCAGCATTTAGAACAGCTTCTTGGGCTTCCTTTGCTATTGCCATCAATTTAGTTTCAGGACCTTCCATGACAGTCTCAAATGGTGTGACTTCGTAAGGCACCCCTGAAGCGGCAATGACTGCTATGGCTTTGTCCACCAATTGATAGCTGTCAAGTGTTTTACTTTTTGGTACGATTTGAATACCCAGATTAATGTTCTTCATCTTCTTATTTATTATAAAGGTTCATGGTTTTTTCTAGGCCAATAGTGCTGAAAGCTGTGATCACTTCGATGGCTTTGTCCATATAGATAGGTAAGGTGTCAATTTCTTCTTGTGACCATTTTCCCAATACATAATCTATCTGTCTTCCTTTTGGGAAATCGTCACCAATTCCAAACCTAAGTCGAGAATAATTCTGCCCTCCTGTCAGTTCTTCAATGTTCTTCAATCCGTTATGGCCAGCACTTGAGCCTTTGGGCTTCAACCGAAGTTTACCAAATGGAAGTGCTAAATCGTCGACCACCACAAGCACATTCTCTTTTGGAATTTTTAAAGCTTTCATCCAGTAGTTAACAGCTTTTCCACTTAGGTTCATATAAGTGGTAGGTTTGATCAAATGGATTTGACGGCCTTTGTGTTTTAGCAGACAGGTGAAGGCTAGCCGATCACTTTCCCAGCTTAGTTTATTTTCATCAGCCAGTCTGTCTAATATTAGAAAGCCAACATTATGTCGGGTCAATTCGTACTCTGGGCCAATATTTCCTAACCCTACTACAAGGTATTTCATGCGTTTGGTTTGACTTTTTCAGGTGTTAACTTGGGGAATAATTAACTTGCTTAATTCACATCTTTCTCTTTATACTACTCTCTTAACAAAGTGTTATAAAGTATATAACAGGCTCTTTAGTTGAAATTCAGTTTTTTAAATCATTGGAATAGGAAGACATAAATCTAAGATTGATGATCCATCTTACTTTTTAGCAAATATGCCGCCAAGCTTACCCCAAGGTCCTATTCTTGGCTAAAATAGCTTAAAATGGGTATGGAAATAGAGATAGGAACATTGAAAACTTATTTTAACCCGGATTATGTAATAGGATTTCTCCGCCCTGACAATGTC